>Ga0116181_1000373_pt1 | contig 40707 bp, 34 predicted proteins | sample AD_UKC075_MetaG_FD_89752 | JGI IMG/M metagenome (GOLD analysis project Ga0116181, IMG submission 89752) | Active sludge microbial communities of municipal wastewater-treating anaerobic digesters from USA - AD_UKC075_MetaG | ecosystem: Engineered > Bioreactor > Anaerobic > Digestate | place: USA... | reverse complement strand
TTGGTGGCGAGGTCGGGATCGTCGGGGCGATAGGCCTGTGCGGCCTGATTGCTCTTCAGCGACCGCACATAGTCGCCGAGTTGGTAGTAGCACAACCCGAGTTGCTTGTGGGGCACCCAGGTCTGGAACGGATAGCTCTCGACGGACCACGGGTTCGGGGCCCCAGTCGCAGGAATGGTCAGGGCCAGTTCGTACCAGAATGCGGCCTGGCGGAACTGGTTTCGGGACAGGAACCGCTCGGCGACCCGACAGGCGAACTCCGGGCGCGGGGTGTCCATTTCCAGTGATCGCAGCGTGCACTCCCACTCTTTGTCCGGCTGCCCCGACATGTAGTAGCACGATGCCAGTTTGTGCAGGGCGAACGTGCGGATGTGCAGATCCTGGCTCTCGTCGTCGATGAACCGCCGGTAGAAGGGGATCGCCTTCTCGAACTGCTTGTGCATCTCCAACTCGCGCGCATAGTTGAGCACGTCCACCGGGCGCAGTTCCCTGCCGGCCGCGATGTGGTTCTCCAGGATCGTCAGATTCCGCCGCGACGGGCCGGAATCCGCATCGGGCTTACGGTGTGTCACGACGATGTCGGTGTCCAGGTAGGTGAACTGCCCGGGACAGACCAGATCCTCGTGGACGACCCCGGCCCAGGTGAAACCCTTGTCCCGCCGCACAATCCGGAAACGCCGGTTGGCGGCGATGACATTGCCCGCCGCATCGAACTGGGTGTGGTAGACCATCGACACCGCGTCAATCCGCGCGTCCAGGTCGGACTTGAGCGTGAGAAGTTTCTGCCGGTCGTTCGGCAGCAGGACGTCGTCGGCGTCCAACCACATCAGATACTCCGAGGAACCCTGCGCGAAGGCGAAGTTGCGGGCGGCCGCGAAGTCGTCGATCCATGGGAAGTCGAAAACCCGCGCACCGCAGCGCGCCGCCACCTCTTTGGTCGCGTCCGTCGACCCGGTGTCCACGATGACGATCTCGTCGAACACCCCTGCCACGGACTCCAGGCAGCGATCGAGCGTGCCCTGTTCGTTGCGGACGATCATGCACAGACTCATCGTTGGCATGGGCGCCAATCCTTCCGTCCACGGCGCGGTGCGCCGATCAGTGTCAGGCCGCCGCGGACAGACGTCGGCCGAAAATGACCGCAACGACGGGCATTCCGGCCGTGAACAGCCCGGCGACGCCCAAAACGGCCCAGGCCGCGGTGTCGCTCTCCACCGCAAGCAGGTAGGTGGCCGTCGCGACGGCCGTCGCGGCCAGCCCCATCAGACCCATCAGCGCGAGCGTTCCGCGCAGCGACTCACGTTCGACCGCGGCGACCGACGCTGATGTCGGTGACGTGGCCACCTGAGCCGCCAACGGGTCGACGGAGGTGCCGAAAACGCGAATCTTCTCCGTCGGGGCATCGATGGCGGGCTTGGCGATGGCGACCGGTTCGGGATCGGCAGCAGCGTGCGATGCCATCGCGTCGCGACGGGCCCGTAGCAACAGCGGGATGGCCGCGGCGATCGTGACAGCGGACACGGCGATGATGGTGTACAGCAGCCAGGACGACTGCTCCCCCGCCCCGCCGTGCCCTCTGCCCAGGTTCACCAGCGCGACGGTGGCGATCACTCCGACCACCAGAAACACCAGCCAGATCGCGCCACAGGCACCGATCATCAGCCGGTCCACGGTTTCGGGCGGACGTCCGCCACGCTCGACGGGGTGGGAATCCTGCGGTGGTGTGGTCATCAGCAACTCGTCTGTGCGGCGTTGTTCTGGTTGGAGGAGAGCACCGTGCCGTCACTGGTGGTGATGGAACAGTTCAGCCGACTGACCAGAAACAGGCTGGATGCCTGCACGGAGCCGACGTCGGACTGGGAGATCGGGGTGACGGTCAACGACCACGGAATGTAGACGTTGCGTTGGGTCCGGCGCCGGCCCGAGGCGTCGACATAGGTCACCGTGATGATGTCGCCGGGCGCCTTGGTGCCGGTGACGGTGTAGGTGACCTGCCGGGGTCCGGCGGGAGTGGTCGTCGTCGGCGTCGTGGGCGGCGCCGTGGTCTCCGGCGGCGGCGCCTCCGTCGGGGCCGGAGGCGGCGGCGGTGGGGGCGGCGGAGGCTCCGGTGTGACCGTCACCGTCTCGGGCGGTGGCGGGGGCGGCGGCTCCTGGGTGGTCGGAGGTGGGGGTGGCGGGGGCGGCGGCGCTGTCGTGGTGATCTGATCCTGAACCGGCGGGGCGATCGTCGTCGTCGTGGCCGGCGTCGCCAGGTTGTCGGTATCGGTCCGGGTGACCAGCAGCGACACTGAGGCGACCAGCGCGATGGCGGCGATGATGGCGGTGACGCCGACGACCCAGGGCCACCGCGGCGGCGGCAGCTCCCCTCCGGTGTCTCCGGCGGATTCGTAGCTGTCGTAGTCGTAGAGCTCGAGATCTGCGGGGAGGTACGGGGCGATCGTGTACTGCTCGGACTCGGGTGCCGAGTAGGCGCGGTTGAACCCGGTGTCGGTCAGTTCGTCCGCGTCATCACGGCGGTGCGGGAGTTCCGCGGGGTGACCGGCCGGGTTGTTCTCCGGCGGGTGGGAACCGCTCATCCCTGCCTGACCTCTTTCGACTCGGGTCCGCGAGAAGGCGCCCGTCGCTGGCGTCCGACCGGGTCAACTCCCCCGAGCACGACAGTACCGGGGAGGAACCACCCGATCGAGCAACCCGGTCCACTCCGGGCCGCACCGGCCAGCGCGGCAGGCGTCAGTGCTTCTCCGGTCCCACGTAGTACTCGAAGACGAAACCGCTCACCGCGCCCAGGACCATCACGATGCCGGCGGCGATCAGCCAGGGCAGCCACAGCGCCGCACCGACGGCGGCGACGGAGAAGGCCAGCGCGATGAGGATCGGCCACCAGCTGTGCGGTGAGAAGAACCCGAGCTCACCAGCGCCGTCGGCGATATCGGCGTCGCCGTAGTCCTCCGGACGGGTGTCGAGACGGCGGGCAACGAATCGGAAGAACGTGCCGATGATGGTCGAGAGACCCGCGGTCAGAACCAGCGCGGTGGTGCCGGCCCACTCCAAACCTCCCGGCTCGAACACCGCCGTGAGGACGCCGTAGACGATTGCCGCCAGGATGAAGAACCCGGTGAGAATCTCGAACAGTCTGGCTTCGACGCGCATATCGACTCCCCGCCTCTCCTACTTGCTTGCCTGCGAGGCCAACTGCGGGGCAGGGGCCACCTGTTCGCCGCGACGGGTGTCGAACGGCTTCGTGCTGGTCGCCACCGGCGACTGGTTGATCGCCTGCAGAGCCTGGGAGTTGGTCTTACCCGCCATCCGGGCCTGCAGGTAGGTCTTGAAGTCGTCTGCGGATACCACGCGAATCTCGAAGTTCATCATCGCGTGGTAGGTCCCGCACATCTCCGCGCACCGGCCGACGAACGCGCCTTCCTCGGTGATCTCGGAGACCTGCCAGACGTTGTCGGAGTGATTGGACTTCGGGTCCGGGAACACGTCGCGCTTGAACAGGAACTCGGGCACCCAGAACGAGTGGATGACGTCGGCGGAGGCCTGCTCGAACTCGATGCGCTTGCCCGCGGGGAGCACCAGGACCGGAATCTCGTCGCTGGTTCCGACGGTCTCGATCTTGTCGAAGTTCAGGTAGCTGCGATCCTCGGGATTCATGCCTCGGATGGCGCCGACCTTCTCCTCGCCGTGCGCGTCGGACCCCTCGGGCTTGGAGATCATCAGGGCCTTGCGGGCGGGGTCGGCACCGTCGTAGTTGAAGCTGCCATCGGCGTAGTTGACCTTCTGGTAGCCGAACTTCCAGTTCCACTGGAAGGCGGTCACGTCAACGACGACCTCCGGGTTGGGCTCCTTGTGCAGCATCTTCTGCTGGGTGATGACCGTGAAGTAGAACAGCACCGAGATGATCACGAACGGGATCACCGTGAGCACCAGTTCCAGCGGCATGTTGTAGCCGAACTGGCGGGGCAGCTCCTCGTCGCCCTTCTTCTTACGGTGGAACGACGCGGTCCAGAACATCAGACCCCACACGATGACGCCGACGACCAGCGCGGCGATCACCGACGCCAGCCACAGCTTGTGGTTGGCGTGGGCTTCGGGCGTGACGCCCTTCGGCCAGCCGAGGCCCAGGGCCTCCTGCCAGCTGCAGCCGCTCAGCGTCACGGCCAATGCCGCGAAAGTGGCCGCGAGGCCGACTTTCCTCATGACCCGCCCGCGTGATGTCACCTTGGCGCCTCCTGTGTACAACCTGGTCCGACGGACGCACAGAGCCGGTTTCACCGGGCGGTGCACGCACATCGCAGCTCGAATACTACGCAGCGTAGACCACCGGGGAACAGCTTGCTGACACACCTGGCGATTCGCCTTCGTGCCGGTTCGGGGCGGGTTCGGCCGTGCGGCATACTAGGCCCGGTGTGCGGACTGCTTGCCCTGGTAGGAGACCCGGCAGACAGGATGACACCGCAGATCGTGAACGCTGTGGCGGGGGCGTCGCACCTGATGCGCCACCGCGGACCCGATGAGCCGGGAACGTGGGCCGACGATCGCGCGGTCCTCGGGTTCAACCGGCTGTCGATCATCGACATCGCCCATTCGCACCAGCCGTTGCGCTGGGGCCCCCCGGGCGAGCCGGAACGCTACGTTTTGGTGTTCAACGGCGAGATCTACAACTACCTGGAACTCCGCGCTCAGCTGCGCGCCGAGTTCGGGGCCGAGTTCGCCACCGACGGCGACGGCGAGGCGATCGTGGCCGCCTATCACCACTGGGGCACCGCGGCCCTGGGCCGGCTGCGCGGGATGTTCGCCTTCGCCCTGTGGGACACCCATCGCCAGGAACTGTTCTGCGCCCGCGACCCGTTCGGCATCAAGCCGCTGTTCATGGCGAGCGGACCCCGGGGAACGGCGGTGGGCAGCGAGGAGAAGTGCCTGCTCGACCTCGCCGGGGAACTCGGTGCGGCCACCACGATCGACCATCGGGCCCTGCAGCACTACACGGTTCTGCAGTACGTCCCCGAGCCGGAGACCCTGCACACCGGTATCCGGCGGCTGGAGTCCGGGTCCTACGCGGTGATCCGGCCGGGCCAGGCGCCCGCGGTGACCCGCTACTTCCGGCCGCGATTCACCGCGGTGCCGTTCGCCGCCGGCGGCGAGCAGGCGCGCTACGACGAGATCACCGCGGTGCTCGAGGACTCGGTGGCCAAGCACATGCGCGCCGACGTCACCGTCGGCGCCTTTCTCTCCGGCGGTATCGACTCGACCGCGATCGCCGCGCTGGCCATCCGGCACAACCCGCGACTGATCACGTTCACCACGGGCTTTGAGCGGGAGGGCTTCTCCGAGGTCGACGTGGCCGTCGCCTCGGCCGAGGCGATCGGCGCCCGGCATGTCACCAAGGTGGTCAGCCAGGCGGAGTTCGTCGCCGCCCTGCCCGAGATCGTCTGGTATCTCGACGAGCCGGTCGCCGACCCGGCGCTGGTGCCGCTGTTCTTCATCGCCAGGGAGGCCCGCAAACACGTCAAGGTGGTGCTGTCCGGGGAGGGCGCCGACGAACTCTTCGGGGGCTACACCATCTATCGGGAGCCGTTGTCACTGAAGCCCTTCGAGTACCTGCCCCGTGGTGTGCGCAGGACGCTGGGCCGGGCCTCGCGACCACTTCCGGAGGGAATGCGCGGCAAGAGCCTGCTGCACCGGGGCTCCCTGACGTTGGAGGAGCGCTACTACGGCAACGCGCGCAGCTTCTCCGACGATCAGCTGCGGTCGGTGCTGCGCGACTTCAACCCGGGCTGGACCCACACCGACGTCACCGCCGCCATCTACGCCGAGTCCGCCGGCTGGGATCCGGTGGCCCGGATGCAGCACCTGGACCTGTTCACCTGGCTGCGCGGCGACATCCTGGTCAAAGCGGACAAGATGACGATGGCGAACTCACTCGAGTTGCGGGTGCCGTTCCTGGATCCGGAAGTGTTCGCGGTGGCCTCGAGGCTGCCCTATGACCAGAAGATCACCCGGACCACGACCAAGTACGCGCTGCGGCGCGCCCTGGAGCCGATCGTGCCGCCACACGTACTCAACCGCGCGAAACTCGGGTTCCCGGTGCCGATCCGGCACTGGCTGCGCTCCGGTGAGCTGATGGACTGGGCCTACGAGATGATCGCCTCCTCCCAGGCCGGTCACCTGATCGACCTGGCGGGCGTGCGGGCGATGCTCGACGAGCACCGCACCGGCCCGGTCGATCACAGTCGCCGACTCTGGACGGTGCTGATCTTCCTGCTGTGGCACGCGATTTTCGTCGACCGCACCGTGGTCCCGACGATCAGCGAGCCGCAGTACCCGGTGCAGTTGTGATTCCCGGGTCGGTCTTGTCCGGGACCATCCGGGCTTCCTTCCGGGGCTAGCCGATCCCCGCGCCCAGCACGGCGGTGATGTCGGCGGCGGCGTCGGGCCCGTAGGCGTCGGCCAGGCGCTCGGTCGCGACGGCGAGGTCCCAGGTCCAGTTCTGCGTGCCGGTGGTCTCCAACACCAGAACCGCCACCAGCGAGCCCAGTTGCGCCGAGCGCTCCAGGCTCAGCCCGGCCGACCGACCGGTCAGGAAACCGGCCCGGAAGGCGTCGCCGACACCGGTGGGATCCACCTGGGCGGTTTCCGGCACCACGCCGACGTGAATCGTGCTGCCGTCCGGGCTGACCAGATCCACCCCGTCGGCGCCCAGCGTGGTCACCCGCAGGCCGACCTGGGCGAGCACATCGGCCTCGGTCCAGCCGGTCTTGGACAACATCAGGTCCCACTCGTAGTCATTGCTGAACAGGTAGGTGGCGCCGTCGACCAACCGGGTGATCTCCGCCCCGCTGAGCCGGGCCAGCTGCTGCGACGGGTCGGCGGCGAACGCCAGGCCCAGCTTCCGGCACTCGTCGGTGTGGGCGAACATCGCCTCGGGGTCGTTGGCGCCGACGATCACCAGCTCGGGGGCGCCGGACGCCTCGACGAGATGTGCCAACCTGATGTTCCGGGCCTGCGACATCGCTCCCGGGTAGAAGGACGCGATCTGGGCCATGTCCACATCGGTGGTGCAGACGAACCGGGCGGTGTGCTGGGTGTCGGAGATCAGAACGTGATCGCAGTCCACCCCGGCGGCTTCGAGCCACTCCCGATAGTCGGTGAAGTCGACGCCGGCGGCGCCGACCAGTTGCGGGCGGCCGCCCAGCACCCCGATGGCGTAGGCCATGTTTCCGGCCACCCCGCCACGGTGCACCACCAGGTCGTCGACCAGGAAGCTCAGCGACACCTTCTGCAGGTGCTCGGCGAGCAGTTGCTCGGAGAACCGGCCCGGAAACCGCATCAGGTGGTCGGTGGCAATGGATCCGGTCACCGCGATGGTCACGAAGCGTCCGCCCTTCATTCGCTGCTAGCCTGCGTAGTCGAGCCGACTATATGGCCCGCCGTCGTGGCGGGTTTCCTCCGGTGGCTCGATTCCCCGATCCGACGAGCACCTCAGGAGATCAGCGATGGCCGGCCCCTATCCGCCGAACCAGCCGGTCGGCGCGGAAAGCCAGCCATTCGCCGGCCAGCCCGGGTACCCCGACCAGCCCCAGCCCTACCCCGTCGGCTATCCGGGTCAGTACCCCGGGCAACTGCCGCCGCCCATCGAGTATCCGCCGCGAAAGCGGTCCCTGCGGCCGCTGTGGTGGACCGTGGGCGCGCTGGCCCTGGTCGGTGTACTTGTCGCGGCGGTGGTTCTGCTCACCGGGATCCGGAAACCCGGCACCGGGACGGGCGCGTTCAGCGATACCGCGGCCCGGTCGGCGATCCAGGGCTATCTGACGGCGTTGTCGGACGGCGACACCGAGACCGTCGCCCGCAACAACGCCTGCGGGATGTTCGACGCCGTCAAGGAACGCCGGTCCGATCTTGCGCTGGCCCGGTTGGCCAGTGACGCGTTCCGCAAACAGTTCACTCAGGCCGAGGTGACCTCGATCGACAAGATCGTGCTGTCGTCGTCGTATCAGGCCCAGGTGTTGTTCACCATGCGGGTGGCACCGGCAGCGGGTTCCCGCAACGCCCGTGACCAGCAGCAGGGTGTCGCGCAACTCCTGCGCCAGGACAATCAGTTGCTGGTCTGCTCGTACCTGCTGCGAACCGCTGCCCAGTTCTGAACGCAGTGAAGAACTGCGTCGACACCAGTTCTGAACGCAGTGAAGAACTGCGTCAGAACCAGTATTGACGGCCGGCCGCCGCCCCCGGGTTCCGGTGGCGGCGGCTGAGCGTCAGTTGAAGGAGTCGCCGCAGGCGCAGGATCCGGTGGCGTTGGGGTTGTCGATAGTGAAGCCCTGCTTCTCGATGGTGTCGACGAAGTCGATCGTCGCGCCCTGCACGTAGGGAGCGCTCATCCGGTCGACGGTCAGGGTCACGCCACCGAACTCGACGGTCAGGTCACCATCCAGCGCGCGGTCGTCGAAGAACAGGTTGTAGCGCAGACCCGCGCATCCACCCGGTTGCACGGCGATGCGCAGCGCAAGGTCGTCCCGGCCCTCCTGGTCCAGCAGTGACTTGGCCTTCGCGGCGGCGGCGTCGGTCAGGACGACACCGTGGGCGGCAGCCTCGGCACCCGCGTCGGTAGCGGTAGCGGTGGCCGACTCGTCGGACACAGACATGTGGTCTCCTCGTGCGCAATCTCGCAAATGTCATGCCGGACCCAGAGGATCACACCGGCATGCGAACCCAGTCGGGTCCTGTCCTTCAACGGTACCCGTTGCGGGGGTTATTCCCGCTCCAGTCGTCCCGCCGTCACCTCGGCCAAACCCGAGAGTTGCACGGCTGCGTCGTCGATGGACCGCCGCACTGAACCGGCATGGTCGGCGACGGCGTGGGCCTCGGCGATCCCGGCTGCGCGCAGTTCGGCGGGCGTCAGCGTCACCTGCCCGGCGAAGACGAGCACCGGAACGCCGGCGGCCCGCCCGAGTCCGGCCAACGTGCCGACCACCTTGCCGTGCAGTGACTGCCCGTCGAGCCGGCCCTCCCCCGTCACGATCAGCTGCGTCGAGGCGATCTCCACCGCGAGACCGGTATGCGCGGCGATGACGGCCGCCCCGGACTGCCTGATCCCGCCCAGAGCCAGTAAGGCGGCGCCCAGTCCGCCCGCTGCCCCCGCGCCCGCGGAGGTGCGCACACTACGGCCGGTCGCCGCCTCCAACTCGTCGGCCCACGCGGCCATCCGTTGCTCGAGAAACTCGACCGTCACCGGGTCGGCCCCCTTCTGCGGCCCGAACACCCGGGCGGCTCCGGTCGGGCCCAGCAGCGGATGCTCGACGTCGGTGGCCGCGACCAGGTGGATACCCGCTGTCCGGGCGATCGCCGCGGGCAGTCCGCCGAGCGCGTCGACCATGCCCCGGCCGCCGTCGGTGCAGCAGCTTCCGCCGAGTCCCACGACGACCGTGCGCGCACCCTGCCGCACCGCGGCGTCGATCAGTTCCCCGACACCGCGACTGTGGGCGGCGACGGCGGTTCGGGGGGTCGGCGGACCGTCGAGCAGGGTCAGTCCGCAAGCCTGGGCGGATTCGATGTAGGCGGTGGCAGTGTCCTGGTCCAGGATCCATGCTGCGTCGACATCTGCATCGGGGTGGGTGCCGACGTGACCGCCACCTGAACCCGCCAACGGACCGCTCACCCGGCTGCGGTGCAGACGCAGCCCCGGCGAACGTCCGGTCAGCACGTCGATGAACCCGGGGCCACCGTCGGATTGGGGTGCCGGGATGAGGACGTCACCGGGCCGGGCCCGGCCCCAGCCGGAGGAGATGGCCCGCACCGCCTCCGGCGCGGTCAACGAGTCGCCGAAGCAGTCCGGGGCGATCAGCACCCGCATGCTGGGCACAGTAACCTGGCAGGCGTGAAACTGCTGGGCCGAAAGAACGAGGACCCCGATCCGACGTCGCAGACCGGATCCGAGCCCGACGCCGACCCGGCAGCCACCCGGCCGGCGCCGGCCGGCACCACCGCCCCCAAGGGTAGGCCGACTCCCAAGCGCGACGCCAAGAAGCGCGGCCCGGTGGCACCGGCACCGATGACCGCCGCCGAGGCGCGCAAGCGGCGCAAAGAGATGCGTTCCAAGCTGACCAAGGAGGAGCGCAAGGAGCAGCGGCTCAAGGAGCGTGCCGTGCTCAGCCAGCGCCGGGAGCGGATGATGGCCGGCGAAGAGGCCTATCTGCTGCCGCGCGACCAGGGTCCGGTTCGCCGCTACGCCCGCGACCTGGTCGACTCCCGGCGCAACTTCCTCGGACTGTTCATGCCGTCGGCGATTTTCATGATCTTCGTCATGATGATGCTCCCCCAGCTGCAGTACTACGTCTCCCCGATGATGCTGCTGTGGATGGTGGTGATGACCGCCGACGCGCTGCTGATCTCGCGCCGGGTCAACAAGGCCGTCGAGGCGAAGTTCCCGGACAACACCGAATCCCGCTTCAAATTGGGCCTCTACGCCGCGGGCCGGGCCTCCCAGCTGCGCCGGATGCGAATCCCTCGGCCGCAGGTCAAGCCCGGCACCACGATCGACTGATCGCGGGCGTGCGCACTCTGGTGCTCGGGGGCATGCGCTCCGGCAAGTCGTCCTGGGCCGAGGCAGCGCTGGCCTGCACCTCCGGGGTTCGCTATGTGGCCACCGGACCGGGTACCGATTCGGACTCCTCCTGGGCGGAGCGCATCGCCGAGCATCGCCGCCGTCGACCACCGGAGTGGACCACTGTCGAGACCGCCGATGTGGCAGGAGAATTGCGCGCAACCCCGGACGCGCCGACCCTGGTCGACGATCTGGGCGGCTGGCTCACCGGCCTGCTGGACCGCCGCGGCTGGGACGGCGCCCCGGTCGGCCCGGAAGCCGATGACCTGGCCGAGGCCGTCGGGGCCTTTGCCGCACCGCTGGTGCTGGTCAGCCCTGAGGTCGGACTGTCGGTGGTGCCCGCCACCTCGGCGGGCCGCCGGTTCGCCGACGAACTCGGGCGGCTCAACCAGCGGATCGCGGCGGTGTGTGACCGTGTGGTGCTGGTGGTCGCCGGTCAGCCGATGCAGGTGAAGGGCTGATGTCCTTCACCGAGGTCCCGGCTCTGGACGGACGTGCTGCTGCGGCCGCGCGCCGCCGTCAGGATCTGCTGACCAAGCCCGCCGGTGCGCTGGGCCGTCTGGAGGATCTGTCGGTGTGGCTGGCGGCCTGCCAGGGCTGTTGTCCGCCACGACAATTCGAGCGGGCCCGGGTGGTGGTGTTCGCCGGTGACCACGGCGTCGCCGCCGCGGGGGTATCGGCCTACCCGAGCGAGGTCACCGCCCAGATGCTGGCCACCATCGCCGGCGGCGGGGCGGCGATCAACGTTCTGGCCGACCTGGCCGGGGCGACGGTCCGGGTCGTTGACATCGCGGTGGACTGCGACGGAGAGCGATCCGGTATCGCCAGCCACAAGATTCGCCGCTCCAGCGGCAACATCGCTGTGCAGGACGCGATGACGCCGGAGGAAGCCGCCGCCGCGGTCGAGGCCGGTCGACGGATCGCCGACGAGGAGGTCGATTCCGGCGCCGATCTGCTGATCGCCGGCGACATGGGCATCGGAAACACCACGGCGGCAACGACACTGGTGGCCGCCGTCACCGGACTGGAACCGGTCGCGGTGGTCGGCCGCGGGACCGGCATCGACGACGCCGGCTGGTCGCGCAAGACCGCCGCCGTCCGCGACGCGCTGTTCCGGGCCCGGCCGGTGCGCTCCGATCCTGTCGCGTTGCTGGCCGTCTGCGGCGGCGCCGACCTGGCGGCGATGGCCGGTTTCTGCGCCCAGGCCGCGGTGCGCCGCACACCGGTGCTGCTCGACGGTCTGGTCGTCACCGCGGCGGCCCTGATCGCCGAGCGACTGGCTCCGGGGGCGCGGAACTGGTGGCAGGCGGGGCACCGCTCCCCCGAACCCGCGCACTCCTCGGCGCTGGCCGAGTTGGGCCTGGAACCCGTCATCGACCTCGGTCTGCGGCTCGGCGAGGGCACCGGCGCCGCGGTGGCCCTGCCGGTGCTGCGGGCCGCGGTGGCAACCCTGGCCGATATGGCGACCTTCCCCGAGTCCGGCGTGTCCGGGCCGGGAATGCCGTGACCGGCGCGCTGCGAAGCGCTCTGGCGTTCGGCACCGTGCTGCCGTCGGGACGGGACTGCGCGGTGGACGGCCGGACCGTGACGGCGCTGCCGGTGGCCGGGCTTATGCTCGGTGCGGTGGCCGGTGGCGTGTGGTGGGCGGGCAACTGGCTGTTCGGATCGCACAGCCTGCTCGCCGGTCTGCTGGCCGTCGTCACCCTGCTGCTGCTGACCCGCGGCCTGCACCTCGACGGTCTTGCGGACACCGCCGACGGGCTGGGCTGTTACGGACCGGCGGATCGAGCGCTGGCGGTGATGCGCGACGGTGCCGCGGGCCCGTTCGGGGTGGCCGCGATCGTTGTGATGGTGTCGGCGCAGGCCGCCGGGTTCGCCGCGCTGCCGACCGGGCTGACCGGGGTCGCGGCCGTGGTGACCGCGGTGGTGACCGGGCGGGTTGCGGCGGTACTGGCGGTTCGTCGGGGCGTCCCGGCCGCACCGGGCAGCACGCTCGGTGCGATGGTGGCAGGTACCCAGTCGGGGGTCGTCGTGATCTGCTGGGCCGTCGCGGCGGCCGGGTTGTCGGTGCTGGCCGCCCCACGGGTATGGCAGGGGCCGCTGATCGTCGCGGGCGCACTGCTGGTGGCGGCGGCGTTGGTGGGGCACTGTGTGCGACGGTTCGGCGGCGTCACCGGGGATGTCATCGGCGCGGCCGTCGAAGTGGCCACCACCCTGACCGCGGTGGGTCTGGCGATTCGCCCGTAGGCGTCAGGCGTCAGCGGAGCCGGCTCATCCGGACCACCCGCGCAGCGTCAGCGGAGCCGGCTCATCCGGACCACCCGCGCAGCATCAGCGGAGCCGGGTCATCCATCCGTGCGTATCGGCGAAGGTGCCGCGCTGGATTCCGGTCAGGGTGTCGCGCAACGCCATGGTCACCTCACCGGGTGTGCCGTCACCGATGGTGAACTCGCCCTCGCCGTACTTGACGTGCGAGACCGGGGTGATGACGGCCGCAGTGCCGCAGGCGAACACCTCGGTGATCTCCCCGGTGGCCACCCCCTTCCGCCATTCCTCGACGTCGATCTTGCGTTCCTCGACCGCGAACCCGGCGTCACCGGCCAACTGCAGCAGCGAATCGCGGGTGATACCCGGCAGCAGCGAACCGCTGAGTTCCGGGGTGACCAGACGCGCCGAACCGCCGCTGCCGAAGACAAAGAACAGGTTCATCCCGCCCATCTCCTCGATATAGCGGCGCTCGATGGCGTCCAGCCAGACGACCTGGTCGCAACCATGGCCGGCGGCTTCAGCCTGCGCCAGCAGCGAGGCGGCGTAGTTGCCGCCGAACTTCGCCGCGCCGGTGCCACCCGGGCTGGCTCGGACGTACTCGGTGGACAGCCAGACGCTGACGGGTTTGATGCCGCCCTTGAAATACGCGCCGGCCGGCGAGGCGATCACCAGGTAGCGGTACTGCGACGACGGCCGAACGCCGAGGCCCGGTTCGGTGGCGATGATGAACGGCCGCAGGTACAGCGACTGTTCTCCGCCCGCGGCCGGCACCCATTCGTGATCGACGGCGACCAGCTGGCGCAGGGACTCGATGAAGATCTCATCGGGCAGTTCCGGGATGGCCAGCCGGCGTGCCGAAGCCCGCAGTCGCGCGGCATTGGCCTCCGGCCGGAACGACACGATGGAGCCGTCCGCCCACCGGTAGGCCTTGAGGCCCTCGAAGATCTCCTGGGCGTAGTGCAGAACGATGGCCGACGGATCCAGTTCGATGGGGCCGTAGGGCACCACCTGGGCGTCGTGCCAGCCATGTTCGTCGGTGTAGAGCAGCGAGACCATGTGGTCGGTGTAATAGCGGCCGAACCCGGGATCGGCCAAGATGGCGTTCCGCTGCTGATCCGTGGCCGGACGCGCGCTGCGCTGGATGGCGAAGGGCTGCACGCCGGTCGGCAGGGCTTGAGGCATGCGGTGAGTCTATAACCGGCGTTAGCGCGTCTTGACGTCGACGAACGGCGGCTTGACCACTTCGCACTCCAGCGCGCGGCCGCGCACGTCGACGTTGAGCCGCTCGCCATCGGCGATCCCGGCCGCGGTGTCCAGCAGCGCCAGGGCGATGCCGGTGTTCAGCGTCGGCGAGAACGTCCCGGAGGTCACCACACCGACCGGGTCGGATCCGCGCACCACCGTCATGCCGGCCCGGGGCACCCCGCGACCGACCGCCCGCAGCCCGCGCAGCACCCGGCGGGGGCCGGCCTGCTTCTCGGCAAGCAGGGCCTCCCGACCCCAGAACGACTCCTTGCCGAACCCGACGGCCCACCCGCAGCGGGCCTGCAGCGGCGAGATGTCCAACGAGAGTTCATGTCCGTGCAGCGGATAGCCCATCTCGGTGCGCAGGGTGTCCCGCGCCCCGAGTCCGGCCAACTGTCCCCCGCACGCGTCGACCTGTTCGGCCAGCGCGTCGAAGACCACCGCGGCGACATCCCATGGCGGCAGCAGTTCGTAGCCGTGCTCGCCGGTGTAGCCGGTGCGGCAGATCCGCACCGGCACCCCGGCGTACTCGGCGTCGGCGAAGCTCATGTACGCCATCTCGGTGGGCAACCCCAACGCGGAGACGACCTCGGCCGAACGCGGCCCCTGCACCGCCAGCACCGCGTACGAGCGGTGCTGGTCGGTCACCACGATGTCTCCGGGCGCCGTGGCCTGAAGCTCGGACACCACCGCGGCGGTGTTCGCCGCGTTGGGAACCAGGAAGATCTCGTCCTCGGCGACGTAGTAGGCGATCAGGTCGTCGATCACTCCCCCGTCGCCGGTGCAGCACAGCGTGTACTGGGCCTGGCCGGGACCGATTCGGCGCAGATCATTAGTCAGGGCGGAGTTGACGAAGTCGGCCGCGCCGGGTCCGGCGACCAGCGCCTTACCCAGGTGGCTGACATCGAAGAGCCCGACCGCCTGCCGGGTGGCCGTATGTTCCCCGACTGTGCCGGCGTAGGACACCGGCATCAGCCAGCCCCCGAACGGTGCGAACGTGGCGCCACGGTCCCGGTGGCGGCCTTCCAGCGGCCCGTGCAACAGCTCCGATTCACCAGTCACAGAAACCAACCCTAGACCTGCGCGCACTAGTCTCAGCCCGGTGAGCACCCAACCCGGATACCAGGCCCCCACCGTCACCGTCGCCGCCGCCCTGCCCAAACGTGGGGTCTCCGAAGCGGTGTTGATCGTTCCCGTCGCAGCCGGCGAGGACGGCGCTCCCATCGTGGCCGCCGATGCGTTCCTCGACCCGGAGGCGGTCGGGGCGATCGAGGTGGCGCTGTCGGCGGTGGGCGCGAAGGGCACCGCCGAGCAGGTGAGCAGGCTGCACATCCCCGGCCTGCCGGTGGCCAGCGTGCTCGCCGTGGGCCTGGGCCCGGTCCGGGACGAGTGGCCGTCGGAGACCATCCGCCGCGCGGCGGGGGTCGCCGCCCGGTCGCTGAGCGGCGTGGCGTCGGTGATCACCACACTGTCCGAACTCGATCTCGAGGCCGCCATCGAGGGTCTGATCCTGGGCGGCTACCAGATGCACGAGTTCCGCAGCCCCAGGACCGCCCCTAAGGACGAGAGCCTGACGGCCATCACCGCGCTGTCCACGGCGAAGGGGGCAAAGGCCCGGGCGGTCCGGGCCGTCGCGGTCGCCGAGGCGGTCGCCACCGCCCGCGATTTGGTGAACACGCCGCCCAGCCACCTGCATCCCGACGAATTCGCCAAGCGGGCAACGGATTTGGGCACCGCGGCCGGTCTGGGGGTGGAAGTGCTGGACGAGAAGGCCCTGAAGAAGGCCGGATACGGCGGCATCATCGGGGTCGGCAAGGGCTCCGTCAACCCCCCGCGACTGGTCCGGTTGACCTATCGCGGCGCGAAGAAAGCCAAGGGCGGCAAGGGAAGCAAAGGTGATCACGGCAGTACCCCCGTCGTCGCCCTGATCGGCAAGGGCATCACCTTCGACACCGGCGGTATCTCCATCAAGCCGGCCGCGTCCATGCATCACATGACATCCGATATGGCCGGGGCGGCCGCGGTCATCGCCACCGTCGTGCTGGCCGCCCGGTTGGAGTTGCCCCTGGACGTCATCGCCACCGTGCCGATGGCCGAGAACATGCCGTCGGCCACCGCACAGCGCCCCGGCGATGTGCTCACCCAGTACGGCGGCACCACCGTCGAGGTGCTCAACACCGACGCCGAGGGTCGCCTGATCCTGGCCGACGCCATTGTGCGGGCCTGCGAGGACTCGCCGGACTATCTGATCGAGACCTCCACGCTCACCGGCGCGCAGACCATCGCGTTGGGCGCCCGGATTCCCGGCGTGATGGGCAGCGACGCGTTCCGCGACCGGGTCGCCGCGCTGTCCCAGTCCGTGGGCGAGAACGGTTGGCCCATGCCGCTTCCCGACGAGCTGAAGGACGATCTGAAGTCCACGGTGGCCGACCTGGCCAACATCAGCGGCCAGCGGTTCGCCGGGATGCTGGTGGCCGGGGTCTTCCTGCGCGAGTTCGTCGCCGAGGGTGTGCAGTGGGTGCACCTCGACATCGCCGGGCCGGCCTACAACACCGGAGGTCCGTGGGGCTACACCGCCAAGGGCGGGACCGGGGTTCCGGTCCGCACCCTGTTCGCGGCCCTGGAGGACATCGCCGCAAACGGGTGACGAACCGGTGCGTTGGCCACAGCGGTTGTGCTACACCACTTTTCCGCGTGCGGTGCTCCGCAGCACCTGAGGCAGCAGTCGCGAGGTCCCGTAGAGCAGATGAGCCTCCGGGGTGACCGGACGGATCGCGGCGTTGGCGCGCACCGAGGACAGGATCGCCGCCGCGACCTTCTCCGGGCCGTAGCGCCGTAGTTCGAACATCCGCTCCAGCTGGGCGCGCCGCCCGGCGACGGCCGGTTCCCGGCCCGCCGGCGCGTGCATCGCGGTCGACGAGACGATGTTGGTGTTGATCAGCCCGGGACAGATGGTCGTCAGGCCCACTCCGGCGGCGTCGAGTTCGGCCCGCAGGCAGTCGGAGAACATGTACACCGCCGCCTTGGAGGTGCAGTAGGCGTTGAGCGAACTTAACGGCGCGTACGCGGCCATCGAGGCGACGTTGACGATGTGTCCGCCGGTGCCGCGGTGCACCAGTCGGCGGGCGAAGGATCGGCAGCCGTTGACCACTCCCCCGAGATTGACCTCCAGCACCCGGTCGAACTGCTCGGCCGGGGTGTCCAGGAACGCACCGGCCACCCCGATGCCCGCATTGTTCACCACGATGTCGGGCACACCATGCTCGGCGCAGACCCGATCGGCGAACTGCTCGACGGCGTCGGCGTCGGCGACGTCGACCAGATACGAGTGCGCGACGCCACCGCGGCCGGCGATCGTGGTGACGGTCGATTTCAGCCCGACTTCGTCGATATCGCTGACCACCACCTCGGCCCCCTCGGCGGCGAACGCCACCGCGGTGGCCCGGCCGATACCGCTGCCGGCGCCGGTGACGACAACCAGGTTGTCGCCGAACGGCTTTCGGGGCCGGCCGACCTCGGCACGCAACAGCGCGCGGCTGGGCTTCCCGCCGTCCAGGTGACGCACCAGTTCGCTGACGGCGGTGGCGACCACCTGCGGCCGCGACATCGGTAGCCAGTGTCCGGATCGGATTTCGCGGCGCCACAGCCGCGACACCCAACGAGGCGTGTCGTCGTAGACATACGGCCGCACGAACGGGTCGTCGGTGTTGACCAGCAGCTGCACCGGGACGTCCACGAAACGGTCGCGGGCCGGGTTGGCCAGGGCCCGAAGAAAATTGGCGCGGTAGATCTTCAGGCCGTTGACCGCGTCGGCGACGAACGTCGGGCCCTGGTGCCGTTGCTCCGGGGGCAGTCCGGCGGTGATGAACCGGCGACCGATGACTCCGGCCAGGAAGCTGCGCATCGCCAGCGGGGCCAGCACCGGGATGCAGAAGAACACCATGTAGCTGAAATGCAACGTCTGGGCCAGCGCCCGGCAGAACCGGAGCGGCCGGTATGGGCGGGCCAGACCGTCCCGGATATAGCGGCTCAGATGCTGCGGGTCCGGGCCGGAGATCGAGGTGTAAGAGGCCACCCGGTCGTCGGCCTCGGGGCGGCTCAAGTACTCCCACAGGGTCGCCGCGCCCCAGTCGTGGGCCACCGCGTGCACCGGCACGCCCGGACTCAGGGCCGCGATCACCGCGCCGAAGTCGTCGGCGAGCCGGGAGATCGAGTAGGCGTCCACCGGGCCCGGTGCGTCCGAGGCGCCCGCCCCCCGGTTGTCGTAGCGGATGACGCGGTGCGAATCGGCCAGCAGGGCGACCACCCCGTCCCACAGGACGTGGCTGTCGGGCCAGCCGTGCACCAGGACGACGGTGGGTCCGTCGGGGTTGCCGTCCTCGTAGACGGCGAGCCGGGTTCCGTCGTGGGCGTCCACGTAGCGCGTCGGGTTCACGCGCCAGACCCTGCCGCCACCGGACGGGACCGTCAAGAACCGGCGTGTTTCCCCTGGTGCCGCGGGACGCGCTGACGAATGACAGGATGGGAACACCGGCCCTGTGGTAACCCTGTGGGTGTGGCTGGGCCGAAGCGCGGCAGCCGGTGATCACAATGACGATCAACACGACGTTCGAGGGAGTCCACATGGCCGTGTCCGTCCAGATGCCCGCACTTGGGGAAAGCGTCACGGAGGGCACTGTCACCCGCTGGCTCAAACAGGAGGGCGACACCGTCCAGGTGGACGAGCCGCTGCTGGAGGTGTCCACCGACAAGGTGGACACCGAGATCCCCTCGCCCGCCTCGGGGGTGCTGACCAAGATCGTCGCCCACGAGGACGACACGGTGGAGGTCGGCGGTGAACTCGCCGTGATCAGCGAGGCAGGCGAAGCCGCCCCGCCCGCGCCCGCCCCGGCCGCCGAGGCCCCCGCCGCCCAGGCGGCGCCGCAGCCGCCCGCCGAGGCCCCCGCCCCCGCGGCCCCCGCCCCGGCACCGCAGCCCGAGCCGAGCCCCGCTCCCGCAGCTCCGCCCGCCGGTGACGCCACCCCGGTGCTGATGCCGACGCTGGGCGAGTCGGTGACCGAGGGCACCGTCACCCGCTGGCTGAAGAAGGTGGGCGACTCGGTGGCGGTGGACGAACCGCTGGTCGAGGTGTCCACCGACAAGGTCGACACCGAGATCCCCTCCCCGGTGGCCGGCGTCCTGCTGTCGATCACCGCCGACGAGGACACCACGGTGGCCATCGGCGGCGAGTTGGCCAGGATCGGGGTGGCGGGGTCCGCCCCGGCGGCGCCCGCGGCCCCACCTGCACCTCCCGCGCCGGCAGCGCAGCCCGAACCGGCCCCGGCTCCGGCCCCCGCACCGGCCCCCGCACCCGCAGCGGCCCCTGCCCCGGCCCCGGCCCCCGCACCCGCGGCACCCGCGGCACCCGCTCCCGCCGGTGACGGAACCCCTTACGTCACCCCGCTGGTCCGCAAGCTCGCCGCCGAGAACGGTGTCGACCTCGCCGCGGTGAAGGGCACCGGCGTGGGCGGCCGGATCCGCAAACAGGACGTGCTGGCGGCCTCCCAGCCCAAGGAAGTCCCCCGGCCCGCCGCGCCGTCGGCACCCCCGGCGCCCGCGGCGGCGGCTCCGGCGGCACCCGTCGCCTCCCCGCTGGCACATCTGCGCGGGACCACCCAGAAGGCCAGCCGGATCCGTCAGCTCACGGCCAAGAAGACCCGTGAGTCCCTGCAGGCCACCGCCCAGCTCACCCAGACCCACGAGGTCGACATGACGAAGATCGTCAGTCTGCGGGCCCGGGCCAAGAAGGATTTCGCCGAGCGCGAGGGCGTCAACCTGACCTACCTGCCGTTCATCGCCCGCGCGGTGATCGACGCGCTCAAGGCGCACCCGAACGTCAACGCCAGCTACAACGAGGACACCGGCGAGATCACCTACTACGACGCCGAACACCTCGGTTTCGCGGTCGACACCGAACAGGGTCTGCTCTCCCCGGTGGTGCACAACGCCGGTGATCTGTCGCTGGCCGGACTCGCTCGGGCCATCAGCGATATCGCGTCCCGGGCCCGCTCCGGCGGACTCAAGCCCGACGAGTTGTCCGGCGGCACCTTCACCATCACCAACATCGGCAGTCAGGGCGCGCTCTTCGACACCCCGATCCTGGTGCCGCCGCAGGCGGCGATGCTGGGCACCGGCGCGATCGTCAAACGGCCGCGGGTGATCGTCGACGAGATGGGCAACGAGTCCATCGGTGTGCGGTCGGTCTGCTATCTGCCGCTGACCTACGACCACCGTCTCATCGACGGAGCCGACGCCGGGCGGTTCGTCACCACGATCAAGCGACGGCTGGAAGAGGGCGCCTTCGAAGCCGAACTCGGGCTGTAGCGGTGGCCCGGAAACCCCGAGCCACTGAACCCCGCACCATCGCCATTGCCGGCTCGTCCGGCCTGATCGGCACGGCTCTGGTCGCTGCGCTGCGCGCGAGCGGGCACCGCGTCATCCGGATCGTGCGGCGGGCGGCCGCCAACAGCGACGAGCTGGAATGGCATCCCGACAACGACGACTTCGATCCGGAGGATCTGTCCGGGGTCGACGCGGTGGTCAACCTCTGCGGCGTCGGGGTCGGTGATCGGCGCTGGTCCGGCGCTTTCAAGCAGAGCCTGCGGGACAGCCGGATCGACCCGACCGAGGTGATTTCCGCCGTCGTGGCCGAAGCGGAGATCCCCATCCTGATCAACGCCAGCGCGGTCGGCTTCTACGGCGACACCGGGGAGCGCGTCATCGACGAGACTGCGCCCGCCGGCGATGGATTCCTCGCCGCGCTGTGCGCCGACTGGGAGGCTGCCACCCGGCCCGCGCAGCAGGCCGGTACCCGGGTCGTGCTGGCCCGGACCGGGCTGGTGCTGTCCCCGCGAGGTGGGCTGCTGAGTCGGCTGCGTCCGCTGTTCGCCCTCGGTCTGGGCGCCCGGCTGGCCGACGGTCGGCAGTACATGCCCTGGATCAGCCTCGAAGACGAGGTGCGGGCGCTGGAATTCGCGCTGAACACCCCGGCGCTGTCCGGTCCGGTGAATTTCACCGGACCGACCCCCGTCACCAACGCCGAGTTCACCAGCGCCCTCGGCCGGACACTGCACCGCCCCGCGCCCTGGATGGTGCCCGGGTTCGTGCTGCGCACCCTGGTCGGCGAGTTCGCCGAGGAGGGGCTGCTGGGCGGGCAGCGAGCCGTCCCCGCCGCCCTGGAGCGGGCCGGCTTCAGCTTCCACCACACGACCATCGCCGAGGCCCTGGCTTATTCGACGGCCACCTCAACGGGTACCTGAGCGGCGTAACCTCGGGAACGTGGCGCGGTCAGTGCGGTTCGAGAAGGAACCGATCGACGTCCGGCACCTGGGCACTGTCGACTACCAGCAGGCCTGGGAGCTTCAGCGGGAACTGGCCGACGCGCGCGTGGCCGGTAGCCCGGACACGCTACTGCTGCTGGAGCATCCCTCGGTGTACACGGCGGGCAAGCGCACCGAACCCGGCGAGCGACCGGCCGACGCCATCCCCGTCGTCGACGTCGACCGCGGCGGAAAGATCACCTGGCACGGCCCCGGTCAACTGGTCGGCTATCCGGTGATCCGCCTCGCCGAGCCCCTGGATGTCGTCAACTACGTTCGCCGCCTTGAGGACTCGCTGATTCTGGTGTGCACGCAGTTGGGCCTCGATGCCGGCCGGGTGGCGGGCCGGTCCGGCGTCTGGCTCCCCGCCTCCGCGGGCCGGCCGGAACGCAAGATCGCTGCGATCGGCATTCGGGTCGCCCGCGGGGTTGCCGTGCACGGCTTCGCCCTGAACTGCGACTGTGATCTTGCGGCCTTCTCGGCGATCGTGCCCTGCGGTATCCGCGATGCCGGGGTCACCTCGCTAAGCGCTGAACTGGACCGCCGGGTGGGCGTGGACGAGGTGCGCCACCGGGTCGCCGGCGCCGTCTGCGCAGCACTCGACGGGAACCTCGTACCATCGCAGACATGAGCGTGGATCGGGATGGCCGCAAGCTGTTGCGCCTGGAGGTGCGCAACGCCGAAACCCCGATCGAACGCAAACCCCCGTGGATCAAGACCCGCGCCCGGATGGGCCCGGAGTACACCGCGCTGAAGGGTCTGGTGCGTCGCGAAGGTCTGCACACCGTCTGCGAAGAGGCCGGCTGCCCGAACATCTTCGAATGCTGGGAGGACCGCGAGGCCACCTTCCTGATCGGCGGCGAACAGTGCACCCGCCGCTGCGACTTCTGTCAGATCGACACCGGTAAACCCGCCGACCTCGACCGTGACGAACCCCGGCGCGTCGCGGAGAGCGTCGCCGCGATGGGGTTGCGGTACGCCACCGTGACCGGGGTGGCCCGCGACGACCTGCCCGACGGCGGGGCCTGGCTGTACGCCGAGACGGTGCGCGCCATCAAGCGACTCAATCCCGCCACCGGTGTCGAACTCCTGATTCCCGACTTCAACGGCAACCCGGAGCATCTCAGTGAGGTGTTCGCCTCGCGTCCGGAGGTGTTGGCGCACAACCTCGAAACGGTGCCGCGGATCTTCAAGCGGATCCGCCCGGCGTTCCGCTACCAGCGCAGCCTGGACGTCCTCACCGCGGCCCGCGGGGCGGGTCTGGTCACCAAGAGCAATCTGATTCTGGGCATGGGCGAGACCATCGAGGAGGTGCGCACCGCGCTGGCCGACCTGCATGTCGCCGGCTGCGACATCGTCACCATCACCCAGTACCTGCGGCCGTCGCCCCGCCACCACCCGGTGGAGCGCTGGGTGCACCCCGATGAGTTCACCGACCTGGCCGGCTACGCCGAGGGCCTGGGCTTCGCCGGCGTGCTCGCCGGTCCCCTGGTGCGCTCGTCATACCGCGCCGGCCGGCTGTACCAGCAGGCGGCGTTGACGCGAAGCCCCGACCGTATTCTGGATAGCTATGGCGAAGTCCCGCACACCCGCTGAGGTCAAAGCAGCCAAGGCCGAAGCCAAGGCGGCCCGCAAGGCCGCGTCCAAGCAACGCCGCTCCCAGATCTGGCAGGCATTCCAGATCCAGCGCAAAGAGGACAAGCGGCTGCTGCCCTACATGGTCCTCGGGTTCGTCCTCGCGCTGGGCGTCTCGGTGCTGTTCGGGATCTGGGCGGGCGGTTTCTCCCTCTACCTGATGCCGGTGCTCGGGGTCATCCTCGGCGTTCTGGTGGCCTTCACCATCTTCGGCCGCCGCGCCCAGAAGAACGTCTACCGCAAGGCCGAGGGCCAGGTCGGTGCGGCGGCTTGGGCGCTGGAGAACCTGCGTGGCAAGTGGCGCGTCACCCCCGGCGTGGCCGCGAACGGACACCTCGATGCCGTCCACCGGGTGATCGGGCGTCCCGGTGTCATCTTCGTCGGGGAGGGTTCCGGAGACCGGGTGCGTTCGCTGATCGCCCAGGAGAAGAAGCGGACGGCACGCCTCATCGGAGAGGTGCCGATCTACGACGTCATCGTCGGCACCGGAGTGGGTGAGGTGCCGCTGTCGAAGCTGGAGCGCCACCTGACCCGGCTGCCGGCGAATATCACCGTCAAGCAGATGGACATCCTGGAGAACAAACTCGTCGCGTTGGGAAGCCGGGTCGGTCCGGCCGCCCTGCCCAAGGGCCCCCTGCCCGCGCAGGCGAAGATGCGCGGCGTGCAGCGCACCGTCCGCCGGCGCTAGCTCTCTCCCCCCGCCGAGCCCTGCTCCGCGAGTGAGGAACCTCGCAGACAAACCGCGAGTAACTCTCTGCGGGATTCCTCACTCAACGTGACCGTGGCACACCGGCCCGCTCCACTCGCCGCACGATGTCGTCCCGACGGTCGCCCGCGAGCACGCGGATTCGGCGCCAGCCGACGCTCTCGATGTATTCGGCTCGCTCGACATCGGACCTGAACTGACGGGAATCCGTCCGGTGCTGCTCACCGTCGTACTCGGCCGCCACCATGGGCTCCTCCCAGCCCATGTCCAGGTAATAACGCGAGTAGCCGTTGGGCCTGAGCACTGGAATCTGCGTGCGGGGCCGAGGGAAACCGGCCTCGATGAGGAGCAGTCGCAACCAGGTCTCCTTCGGTGACTGTGCGCCCGCGTCGACCAGATCGAGTCGTTCGGCCACCCGCCGGCGGCCCCTGACCCGGGGATGCGCGTTGCGCACGGAAGTCACGTCGCCGGTCCGGAATCCGGTTGCCCGCGCCAGCGCGTCGAGGCGTTGGACGGCAGTTCCTACCGGACCACGCCGGGCCAGATCGAAGGCCGTACGTGCGACCGTGGTGGCGGAGATACCTCGAATCTGTGTCACCTCGCCGCGGAGCAGAGTGTCGCGACGGGTGATCACTCCCGCCGGCGACTTGTTGTGCTCGAGGTTGACCTCGATCGGGGCGGCCGGGTCAACCCAGAGCGCACCGTGGATAGCCGAGGCTGCCCATCCCGTGATGACCGCGCGCCGACGCGACCACAGCCAGGCGGCGATAATCCGATCATCGAGGGCCAGCGCCATCCGCTTCGGCGCATACACGTCGGGCAGTAGTCGGCGGTGGTCACGCTCCAACTCGTAACGGCTGACCAGACCGGCCGCCAGGGCCTCACTGGCGAGAAATACTCCGCGAACTCCCACCCCTGCGAGGGTGCCAGTTCGGCGGCGTCTGGCTGTTCGCCAATCCACAGCCCCAGTGGGACCGTCCCATCCACGCCCCGCCGAGTGAGGAACCCTGCAGGCAAGATGCGAGAAAGCCCATGCGAGGTTCCTCACTCAACGCAAATTAACGCAGCACGACGGCGGTGGCGGTCAGCCGATCCTGGAAACCACGCCCGTCGCTGTCGGTGAACAGCGCCGGAATCACCAGGGCGATCAGCAACCCGCGGGCGGCGGCCCGACCGGTTCCGACGTGCTGCCGGTGGTCGATCGAGGCCACTCGGAGCTTCAGCAGGTACTGCCCGGGGGTGAACCCGTACAACCGGACCGACAGCACCCCCAGGACGAACCAGATCACCAGCACCGCCATGGACAGAAACCGCATGGTCAACAGGCCGGAGGTCAGCGCAAGACCGGCCAGTCCGTAGGCGATCAGCCAGTCCACGAGCAGGGCCGCCACCCGCCGCCCCATCCGGGCCTGCGAACCGGGCCCGAACTCCGGAAGCCCGAGGCGTTGCCCCGGATAACCGGGCGCTCCCGCCGAATCCGGCCCGGACAGCCACGACCCGATCTCTCCTGCCATGGGCCCAGAATAGGCGGGCTCGGACCGGCCTCGCCCGGCGCGGGGCGCGGGGATGGGCAGTCCCGACGCGTAACGTCCGCGCAACATTGGCTTGACGGACGTGCAACATCGGCTCCCTAGCGTCAGCCGCGGGTCAGGGAAAGCCCCACCTAGAGCGCACCATAAGGCTGCACAAAGGAGTAACTACGTGGCGAAGCACAAGAGCGCCGACGACATCTTCAAGCTGATCAAGGACGAGAAGGTCGAGTACGTCGACATCCGGTTCTGCGACCTGCCGGGCATGGTCCAGCACTTTTCGATCCCGGCGACGGCCTTCGACGAGAGCGTGTTCGAGGACGGCCTGGCCTTCGACGGCTCATCGGTTCGCGGCTTCCAGTCGATCCACGAGTCCGACATGATGCTGCTGCCGGATCCCGAGACCGCCCGGATCGACCCGTTCCGGGCCGCGAAGACGCTCAACATGAACTTCTTCGTGCACGACCCGTTCACCCGCGAGCCGTACTCCCGTGATCCCCGCAACGTGGCACGCAAGGCGGAGAACTACCTGGCGTCCACCGGGATCGCCGACACCTGCTACTTCGGCGCCGAAGCCGAGTTCTACATCTTCGACTCGGTGTCCTTCGACTCCAAGATGAACGGCACCTTCTACGAGGTGGACTCGGAGTCGGGCTGGTGGAACTCCGGCGAGCCGTACGAGGCCGACGGCAGTCCCAACCGCGGATACAAGGTCCGTCCCAAGGGCGGTTACTTCCCGGTCGCCCCGTACGACCACTACGTCGACCTGCGCGACGAGATGTCGACCAACCTGATCAACGCCGGCTTCACCCTGGAGCGGGGCCACCACGAGGTCGGCACCGCCGGCCAGGCTGAGATCAACTACAAGTTCAACACCCTGCTGCATGCGGCCGACGATGTGCTGCTGTTCAAGTACATCATCAAGAACACCGCCTGGCAGAACGGCAAGACCGTCACCTTCATGCCCAAGCCGCTGTTCGGCGACAACGGTTCCGGCATGCACGCCCACCAGTCGCTGTGGAAGGACGGCAAGCCGCTGTTCCACGACGAGTCGGGCTACGCGGGACTGTCGGACATCGCCCGGCACTACATCGGCGGCATCCTGCACCACGCCCCGTCACTGCTGGCCTTCACCAACCCGACGGTGAACTCCTACAAGCGTCTGGTGCCGGGCTACGAGGCGCCGATCAACCTGGTCTACAGCCAGCGCAACCGCAGCGCCTGCGTCCGTATCCCGATCACCGGCAACAACCCCAAGGCCAAGCGCCTGGAGTTCCGCTGCCCGGACAGCTCGGGCAACCCGTACCTGGCGTTCGCGGCGATGCTGATGGCCGGTATCGACGGGATCAAGAAGAAGATCGAGCCGCTGCCTCCGGTCGACAAGGATCTCTACGAGCTTCCACCCGACGAGGCCGCCAACATCCCGCAGGCGCCCACCTCGCTGGCGGCGGTGATCGACCGGCTCGAGCAGGATCACGACTATCTCACCGAGGGTGGAGTGTTCACCTCCGACCTGATCGAGACCTACATCTCCTACAAGCGGGAGAACGAGATCCTGCCGATCCAGATTCGCCCTCACCCGTACGAGTTCTCGCTGTACTACGACGTCTAATCGGCCCGTCTGACTGAAATGGCCGCCTGGCCGGTGCGACACGTCGCCGGCCAGGCGGCCGTTTTCATGGGCGGAAACCGGTCGGACTTCAGACGACACGGGCGCTCTGGCAAAGGTAGGTCGGGGCACGGAAGGCAGCGACGGCAGGCCGGGAAACCACCCAAACTGCGACGAAGCAGGGCGGTGGCCCCAGACTCCCCACCGGCTCACGGGGCCACCGCACCCTGCACAGCAAACAATACCTGAGGCCGAGGTGAGCGGAAGCTTAATGGCGAATGAGCGACCGGGCCCAGTCCCCGACGTGCCGCGTACAGCCGTCCGTGATGCGCGAACCCGGAAGTGGATGCCATACTTCGATGCGCACGTGACAGGCGATACGAGGGTGCACGAATGAGGAGCGTTATGAAGGTCAGCTACGTGGCTGTGACGGCCGTTCTGGCGGGTATGTCGTTGGGTACGGCGGTGCCCGCTCAGGCCGAGCCACTGGCCGATCCCCACGCCCTGGGGACCTACACCTTCGAGGCCGAGAGCGGCGAAGTGGCCACCTGGACCATCACCCCGTGCGCCGAGGACTCGCTGCACTGCGTGAACGTGAGCTCCACCGGCAACGAGAAGCGCAAGCCCTGGAGCGCGAACGCCTACTGGACGGTGGGCTCGTGGATCCTGTTCGTCGACCAGCCCGACGCGATCCTGTGCAACAACGGCTCCTCGGCCCCCGGCGTGAACAACTACTCCTGGGATGCCACCTCGCTCAACGGCTACGCCAGCATCTTCAACGGCAGCGGTGCCTGCGGATCGGAACCGGGCAGCCTGGCCATTCCGTTTGCGCTGACCAAGACCGGCGAAGCGCCGCGGATGCCCGATGCACCGATCTACTCCGAGCCGTACGTCGTCGAGATCCCGCCGCCGTACGAGCCGCCCGCCGGCGGCGCACCGAGCCAGCCGATGCCGGCCGAGAGCGATCCGGCCCTCGTCGCGACGCCCAACCCCATCCCGAACGAGAGCCAGCCGCTGACCGAGGCCGAGGTCGCCGAGCCGGGCTTCAACGCCTCGCCCGGCGGCGGTGGTGGCGGCGCCCGGCGTTAGTCAGACACACTCCAGGAGGGCGTCGGCGGATTCGCCGAGTGCCCCGACCGTGGACAGGATCTGGAGTCTGCCGTTCCCCTGATGGGTAGTGGCACAGACGATGCCACACCTGCCGGAATCCACCCGACGGGCGATCGTCGGCGATCGTTCCAGCAGGGCCAGTCCGGTGTCGACGATGTGCGCGGTGGTCACCTCCTCGACGGATTGCCCGTGGGCGCCGCGACGGACGATCGACCCGAACGCATGCTCGACGGTCGTCCGGATGGCTCCCTCGGGAATGGTCACCTCGTTCCAGGCCCGCACCGCCGTCTGCATCGCGTGGCAGTCGTGGTGACCCAGCACGACGATCAGCGGCACCTCGAGGGTGTCGACGGCGAACTCCAGGGCGCCCAGGACACCGAAGTCGATGACGTGGCCCCAGGTGCTGACGTCGATCAGTGATCCCCAGCTCTGGCCGAAGACCAATTCACCGGCCAGCCCCGAGTCCGAGCAGCGGAACACCGCCGCGACGGGCGGGTCCGCCGTCAATCCCCCGCGGTGTCCGCGGACCGGGGCGAAGAGCCGTTCGTTGCCGGCACGCAGCCGCTGCCAGGCGGCCAGCGGCGTGGCCGGTGTCGTGGTGGGACTCGATGAAGCGGACACGCGGGGGATCCTCTCTGCTGCGGGTGGGTTGTCGGTGGACTCGGGTGGCCGGGCGAGATCTGCGGAGCTAGATCTGCGGAACGGCGGCCTGCGGGCTGGGGCTCACGCTGAAGTACTCCGGCCGGCTGACGTACGTTTCGGTCACGAACATCACCCCCGGCGATACGTCGAGCAGCGGGCGCAGACCCGCGAGCAGCGCCTCCAGCTTGTCCTCCGGGACCACGGTGATGATCAGCTCCAGGGCGGCCTGCTGGTTGAACAGCAGCCGGCCCTGGTGATAGCCGTTGTGGCCGAGTCCGGAGACGCCGGAGAGGCTGGTGAACCCGGTGGCGCCGACGCTCTTGATCAGATCGCGGACGGCGGGGGCATTGCTACCGGAGACGACGACCTCGATCTTGATCATCTTGGTCAGTCCAGCTGCGGTCATCGGAGTATCTCCTCGTTGTTGTTGTTGGGGACGTTGTTGTTGGGGACGTTGGTGTTGGGGACGTTGTCAGTGGAGTGGCCGGTCAGGGCGTCCTGCTCGCTGGTGGTGTCGCTCCAGTCCCGCCAGCCGGCGCGGGTCCAGCGCTGCCAGTCCTGTCCGGGCCGCTCCCGAGCCGCCAGGGCGACCCAGTCATTGCCGAACAGCTGCTGCAGAATCGGGTTGCGCTCGACGATCTCGTCGATCCGCGACAGCGGGGCCTGGACCACGGCCAGCAGCCGCACCGGCTCGTGCAGCAACCGCTCACCGTCGGACACCGACTGCCATGGCAGACCCAGTTGCAGGTCGCTGGTGTGGCCGGCGATGACGCCCACGCCGCCGACGACGTTGTGGATCGTCTTGGTGCCCGCCCCGAAGACCTGCGGCGCCACGGTGGAGAAGTAGTACTGGCAGTTGATCCACTGCGCGACCACCAGCGGTGCGGTCAGGATCGTCTCCAGCGCCGAACCGTCGGTGTCCACCTCGGCCTCGTAGGAGTGCAGGAACGTCCGGCGCTGCAGGTCGATCCCCCTGGTCACCGACCGGGGCGCGACGATGAAGGCCGCGTTCCCGGCCAGCCCCCACTCGGGGTAGACCTGGGCCCAGTCCGAGGACCGGTTGCTGACGTGCCGGAACGCACGTTCGGGGGTTACGGCGCCCCGCGAACCCCGCACCGCGCCGGGCAGCACCGCGCAGCGTTCCGCGGCCAGCGCCGCCCCCGCGCGGTCGAGATCGCGCTCCAACAGGTCCAGATCGGCCTGGTACTCCGCGGGAATCAGGTGCGGGTCGAGAATCTCGACCCGGTCCACCGCGGTGTCGTGCTGGGCGGCGACGAACAGAGTGTCCGCCGGGATGTCGATGCCCAGGCTGCGCAGGCCGGCACGCACCTCGGGGCGGTTGAGAATCGCCACCGCGGTGCGGGCGTTGGGCCCGCCGGCCTGACCACCGCAGGCACCGCAGTCCAGCGAGGCCTGGTACGGGTTGTTCTCCGTGGTGCTGCCATGCGCGCACATCACCACCAAGCGGGCGAAATCCCTGGTCAGACCCATGGTGGTCAGCGCCACCTGAGCGAAGAGCACCTGCTCGTTGTGCGGCATCGCGGTCAGGTCGATCACCGTCGGAGCGGTCGGAGCCAGCGTGTCGCGCAGCTTCCGCCGTACCGCCGCGCTCACCGCCGGGGCCAGGGTCTTGGCGGCCGACAGCGGGCCGGCCGCCACACCCGCCGCCTCGGCGAGGGTGAACGGGGCGCCCAACGACTCCTTGGCGACGTGGAAGGCCGACTCCGCGCCGGCCAACCGGTTCACCCCGGCGATCCGGCGCCGGACGGCATCCTCGGCATCCGACGCGGGCACCTCGGTGATGTCGTGATTCGGTGCGATGAGAACCGGGCAGAGATCACTGGAGTCGCCGCCGAGGATGTCGGTGTAGCGGATGGCCACGGCGAAGAACCCGGCGAATCCGAGGGTGTCGTAGCCGCCGATCGCCTCGAGGTGCCGGCGCAAACCCTCGGAGCGGGTGTCGATGCAGGTGATCATCTGGGTGTGCACCGCGCCCCGCACCGGGGCCGGCGTCGCCGAGCTCAGCTGAGCCAGCAGCCCGTCGCGGTAGTGGGCTTCGAAAGCGTTCTGCCACAACACTTCCCGTGCGGTCACCGGCAGGGCGGTGAGCACCCGGGCGACGGCGACGAGTTCCTCGTCGGCGACCGGGCCCACGTTCATCGCCCTGAGCACCTCGGCGGCACGCAACCGGGCCGACGGAATCTCCCCGCCGGGGCCGGCCACACGCTCGTCGGCCTGCGCAGCGCCACCGCCACCGAGCAGGGCGGCCTCGTAGCTCAGCCGCATCGCCAGGTAGTCGACCAGGTCGATCCGGACGTCCCGGCCGGCGCACCAGTTGATGTGGGCGGCCCAGCCCGGCATCCGGGTCAGGTGGGCCTGCAGGTAGGCGATCCGGGCGTCCTCGCGGACCTCCAGGCGGCTCAGCGCGGCCAGGATCGCGTCATCGGCCAGCTCGGGCACCCGTCGCAGCTCGGCCCGGGCCGCGCGCGGCAGGCTCCGGTCGGCGGGGGCGAGGGTCCGCCAGGCGGAGTAGAAGCCGTTCTCCCGGCCCGGCATCGGCCAGGCGCCGCCACCGAAGAAGGCGCCGCACCACTTGGCGGTCTGGGCGTCCACCGTCGCGGCCACCGCGGCGGAACGCTCCTCCGCCCGGGTGAGGAACCGGCGAGCCGGAGTCGGGCTGCCGGTCCCATGCAGCAGGTCCGCCCGCAGCACCTCCACCGCGCTCACCTCCCGGCCGCCGAGCCGCAGGGTCGGCTCGGCAGCGAGGTTCGGGTACCGCCGGATCAACGCCCGGTCCAGATCGGCGTCGGTGATCCGGCCGGCGGCGTGCAGGGCGCGGAAGCCCTGCTCGCCCAGCGTTCCGGGCATCCCGTAGAGATCACCGGCCCGCCGGATCGCCTGCTCGAACGGCATGCCCTCCAGGCCGGCCAGCGGGTTGACCGCGATGAAGGTCTCCAGCGGGTAGTGGGTGGGCAGCACCCGCGCGGCGAGCGTGATCTGGGTGCGCAGCCGGGCGCGGTTCGGGCTGAGGTCGGTTGCGGTCGTCACGAACGTGCTCCTGTCAGTTGGGCGGACGGCACCGGGATGGTCCCGGCGCTGAGGGCATTGGTGTAGAGCAGGTGCTGCAGGCGGGCCGCCGCGGGCGCCGACCGGATGGCGCCCAGGACGCCCAGGCCGATCAGGGCGGCGGCCGCGATGAGCCAGACCGCGAGCACCGGCAGGGTCGCCGCCGGGATGGCCGGCTCGAGGTAGGCGCTGACCCCGCTGATGACGGCGACGTAGGCGATGGCGGTGGGCATCAGCACGGTCCCGGCGAGCAGGGCGCCGGTAACGCCCGGCCGCCGCTTGAGCCAACCCCAGGTCGCCGCCGCGCCGGTGACGAAGGCGAAGATCAGCAGGGCGTGCTCGGCCGCGTGCGTGCCGGTGGAGGGAACCAGCAGCAGCGCTGCAGCCATGGCCGCGGCGGGCAGGAGGACCGAGGCGATGGCGTTGACCACGGTCTGGGTCCGGCCGACCGGGCCCGCCGGCGGCTGGAATTCGGCGCGGCGGCGGGCCGCCACCGCCGAACCCGAGGACAGGAAGAGTGTGGACTTGTAGAACCCGTGCGCGACCAGGTGGATGACCGCGGCCGCCCACAGACCCAGACCGCAGGTCAGGATCATGAAGCCCATCTGCGCCGTGGTCGAGTTGACCAGAGCGCCCTTCACATCGGGCTTCACCAGCATGATCACCGCCCCGTAGACCATGGTCGCCGCGCCGGCCAGGATCGTCAGCGCGCGGGCCGCGTCATCGGCGGTCAGCGGCGCCAGACGGATGAGCAGGATGCCGCCGGCGTTGACCACACCGGCGTGCAGCAGAGCCGACACCGGTGTGGGAGCGGCGAGCGTCGCCGGCAGCCAGCGGTGGAACGGGATCTGAGCCGACCGGGACAGCGCGGCGATGACGATCAGGATCGCCACCACGGCCAGGACCGGTCCGCCGAACCGGCCGGACTCGACGTCGCGCAGTTCGATGCGGCCCCAGGTCGCGGTGGCCAGCACCACCGCGACCCAGAGTGCGAGGTCGCCGACGACGAAGGCGGTGACGGTGCGACGAACGCCATCGCGGGCGGCGGGGATGTGCCAGTAGGTGCCCAACAGCAGGCACAGCGCCGCACCCGCCATCGTCCAGAAGACCGCCATGCCGACCAGGGTCTGGGCAGTCATCAGGCCGGCGGACGCCGCGGTGAGCAGACCGGCCCCCCCGGAGAACCAGGAGGCGCGCGGATCGCCGGCGAGGTACCGCACCGCGTAGGACTGGACGATGGCGCTGACCCCGAACACCAGGAGCAGCAGCACCGCGGCGAGGCGGTCGACCGCCAGGTCGACCGGGCCCGTGACCGCGATCACCTCGCTCGCGCCCGCCTTGACGGCGAAGGCCGCCGCTAGAACGAACCCGAGTCCGGAGATCAGTGCGCCGATCCGACCGGTGCGCCGGGGCGCCCGCCCACCGACGAAGAAGGCTGCCACGCCCGTGACGAGCGGTAGCACCACCATGGCCGATAAACCAGGATTCGCGATCGTCAACATGCGAATCAGATTACGTAGGTTTGGATACGCCTGTCAATCTTCTGGGATTGATAATCTTCCGACGTGGCTTGGACCCGACCCCGCGACCCCTCCCCACCGCCCGGCGGGTGCTATCGCGGCGCGGTGGTCGCCGTCGGCACCCGGCACGGCAAGGAACGCCAGTTCAGCCACCCGTTCTCCGCCATCCTCGGGGCGCGCCTGGTCACCCCGCCCGACCTCGACACCGACCGATTCGGCACGTTCACCGGTGAGCGAGCCCGGCTGGGCACCGCGGTGCAGGCCGCGCGGGCGAAGGCACACCTGGCGATCGACCGCGCCGGGTTGCCCCTCGCCCTCGCCAGCGAGGCCAGTTACGGTCCGCTGCCCGGCATCGGCGGGTCCGGCCATGAGGAGATCCTGTTGTTCTGCGACACCGTCCGCGGGATCGAGGTCCTCGAAGGCCACCGCAGCGCGGAGATTCCCGGCACCACCCATGAGGTATCCCAGCACCGCGAGATTCCACCGTCGCTGCTCGCGGGCCTGCCCGGTCAGGCGCTGATCGTCCGGTCCGCGCAGTCCGGGCCGGGTGGCGTCGTGGTGAAGGGGATCACCGAGGTGAGCGGCCTGCGGGCCGCGGTCGAGAAGGCGGTCGCCGGTTCCGCCGACGGCCGCGCCGTCGTCGCACCCGATCTGCGGGCCCACGTCAACCCCAGTCGCCGACGGGTGCTGCGTCACCTCGCCACCGTGATGGCCCGTCGTCTCGCCACGCTGTGCCCGGCCTGCGCCACCCCCGGTTTCGGCCGGGTGGGAACCGCCCCGGGGCTGCCGTGCGGACTCTGCGCCACGCCGACACCGTTGGCCCGCAGTGAGATTCACGCCTGCTGCCGGTGTGGGTTCAGCGAGTCCCGGCCGGTGCAGCCGGCTTCCGCGGACCCAGCGCACTGTCCGCTGTGCAACCCCTGAACCGCCGGGGAACCCCCGGCCGGCCTCATTGAACCCCGAACACCCTGTTCACCACGGCTTTCGCCCGCCGGGTGACCCGAAGATAGTTATCCAGGAACTCCCCGCCGTCGTCGCTGCGCCAGCCCGCGGCCACCGCGACGGCGTTGAGCTGACGGCCGGGGCCGGGCAGTTGGTCGGTCGGCTTACCGCGGACCAGCACCAACGCGTTGCGCGCCCGGGTGGCGGTCAGCCACGCGTCCCGGAGCAACTCGGCGTCGCCGGCCGGGATCAGCTCGGCCTCCGCGATCGCGTCCAGCGCCGCGCACGTCGACGGATTCTTCAGGGCCGGAACATCATCGGCGTGCTGCAGTTGCAGCAGTTGGACGGTCCACTCGACATCGGCCAGCCCGCCCCGGCCGAGCTTGGTGTGGGTGTTCGGGTCGGCGCCGCGGGGCAACCGCTCGGCGTCCACCCTGGCCTTGATCCTGCGGATCTCCTGCACCGCCGCCGGGGCAATCCCGCCGGCCGGGTAGCGAATCCGGTCGGCCATCGCCAGGAACTCCCGGCCCAGGTCCGGATCGCCGGCCACCGGCACGGCACGTAGCAACGCCTGGACCTCCCAGGGCTGCGCCCACTGCGCGTAGTAGGCCGTGTAGGAGGCCAGCGTTCGGACCAACGGGCCGCTGCGCCCCTCGGGGCGCAGGTTGGCGTCGACCTCCAGCGGCGGATCGTCGCTGGGGGTGCCGAGCAGGGTGCGCAACTGCTCGGCGACGGATACCGACCACTTGACGGCGCGGGTCTCGTTCGCGCCGGGCACCGGGTCGCAGACGAACATGACGTCGGCGTCCGACCCGTAGCCCAACTCCCCACCACCGAGCCGGCCCATCCCAATCACCGCGATCCGCGCCGGCGCCGGCCCGTCCTCGGTGCTGCCGCGGATCACCGCCTCCAGGGCGCACTGCAGCACCGCGACCCACACCGAACTCAGTGCGGTGCAGACCTGGTCGACGTCGAGCATGCCGAGCAGGTCGGCCGACGCCACCCGGGCCAGTTCGCGACGGCGCAGGGTGCGCGCGGCGGCGATGGCGCGCGCCGGTTCGGGATGCCGGCCGGCCGAGGCGATCAGCGCCCGCGCCACACCGTCCGGATCGACGTCGAGCAGTTTCGGGCCGGTCGGCCCGTCGGCGTAGGTCGCGATCACCTCCGGCGCGCGCATCAGCAGTTCCGGCACGTAGGCGCTGGTGCCGAGCACCCGCATCAGCCGCTTGGCCACCGCGCTCTCGTCCCGCAGGGTCGCCAGGTACCAGCGCTGGTCGGCCAGCGCCTCGCTGATCCGGCGGTAGGCCAGCAGCCCGCCATCCGGGTCCGGGGTGTCGGACAGCCAGTCCAGCAGCCGGGGCAACAGGACGGCCTGGACCCGGCCGCGCCGGCCGCCCACGTTGACCAAGGCGCTCAGATGGGTCAGCGCGCTCTGCGGCCCCTCATAGCCGAGCGCCGCCAACTGCCGTTCGGCGGCCTCCGCCGACATCCCGGTGGCGAAGCCCAGCGGCGAGCCGACCGACTCCAGCAGCGGTTGGTAGAACAGCTTGGCGTGCAGCTTGGACACCCGGACGTTCTGCCGTTTGATCTCCTCGCGCAGAACCCCGAGGGCGTCGTGAGTGCCGTCCGGGCGGACGTGGGCGGCGCGGGCCAGCCAGCGCAGCGCCTCGTCGTCGTCGGCGGCGGGCAGTAGGTGGGTGCGCCGCAGCCGCTGCAGTTGCAGCCGGTGTTCGAGCAGCCGGAGGAACTCGTAGGAGGCGGTGAGGTTGGCGGAGTCGTCACGGCCGATGTAACCGCCCGCACCGAGTGCGGCCAGGGCGTCGACGGTCGAGGCGACGTGCAGCGAGCTGTCGGTGCGCCCGTGCACGAGTTGCAGCAACTGAACGGCGAACTCGACGTCGCGCAGGCCGCCGGTGCCCAGTTTGATCTCCCGGTCCCGCACGCCCGCGGGCACCAGGGATTCGACCCGGCGGCGCATGGCCTGGACGTCGGCGACGAAGTCTTCCCGCTCGCAGGCGGTCCACACCATCGGCATCAGTGCATCGATGTAGGCCCGGCCCAGTTCTGGGTCCCCCACCGCCGGACGGGCCTTGAGCAGCGCCTGGAACTCCCAGGTTTTCGCCCACTTCTGGTAGTACGCGATATGGGAGTCCAGGGTGCGCACCAGGGCCCCGGCCTTGCCCTCCGGGCGCAGCGCGGCGTCGACCTCGAAGAACGCCTCGGAGGCCAGTCGCATCATCTCTCCCGCCACCCGCGTGGTGACCGGGTCGGCATCCTCCCCCACGAAGATGACATCGACGTCGCTGACGTAGTTCAGTTCCCGCGCACCGCATTTACCCATGGCGATCACCGCCAGTCGGGGCGCGGGGGCGTCCCGGCACACCATCGCGACGGCCGCCTGCAGTGCGGCGTCCAACGCCGCGTCGGCCAGGTCCGCCAGGTGCGCGCCGACGGTCGGGAACGGCAGCACCGGCTCGTTCTCGACGGTCGGAGCCAGGTCGAGCGCGGCCAGGATGAGCAGCTGATCCCGGTAAAGGGAACGCAGCTTGGGTGCCAGTGCCGTTGGCTCGCAGGGGCTTTCGCCGGCGACGCAGGCGCCGAAGATCGACCGTAACTGCTCGGGGCCGGGAAGGCTCAGCCTGCCCTGCAGCAGACGCCAGGAAGTCGGGTTGGCCACCAGGTGGTCACCGAGGGCGAGGGAGGAGCCCAGCACGGAGAACAGCCGGCCGCGCAGGGCGCGGTCCGTGGACAGCGCGGCGTTCAGTTCGGCCCAGTCGTCGCCGAGCGCTTCGGCAAGCCGCACCATGGTGTGCAGGGCGGCGTCCGCGTCGGGTGCGCGTGACAGCGACCACAGCAGTTCGACGTGGTCGTCGGTGTCCCAGCCCAGCAGCGCCAACTGCGCGGGGGCGCTCGGCTGCACCAGACCGAGCCGGCCCACACTGGGCACGCGGGGGCGCTGGGTTGCCGGTCGAGCAGCCGGTTCAGGTGCCGGTTTGGCCACCAGGCGACGTTACAGCGAGAGGTACTGCTTCAGCTCGAAGGGGGTGACGTTGCTGCGGTACTGCTCCCACTCGGCGCGCTTGTTGCGCAGGAAGTAGTCGAAGACGTGCTCGCCGAGGGCCTCGGCGACCAGTTCGGAGCGCTCCATCTCGGTAAGCGCCATGCCGAGGCTGGACGGTAACTCCCGGTAGCCCATCGCACGGCGCTCCTCGGGTGTCAGGGTCCACACATTGTCCTCGGCCTGCGGCGCCAACTCGTAGTTGTTCTCCACACCGCGCAGTCCAGCGGCCAGCAGGACCGCGAACGTCAGATAGGGGTTGCAGGCCGAGTCCGGGCTGCGCACCTCGATACGCCGCGACGACGCCTTGCGGGGGGTGTACATCGGCACCCGCACCAGCGCCGACCGGTTGGCCGCTCCCCAGGAGACGGCGGTCGGTGCCTCGCCGCCGTGCACCAGCCGCTTGTAGGAGTTCACCCACTGGTTGGTGACCGCGCTGATCTCACCGGCGTGCTCGAGGATTCCGGCGATGAAGGACTTCGCGACGGCGGACAACTGCAGCGGGTCCTCGGCGCTGTGGAAGGCGTTGGTCTCACCCTCGAACAGGCTCATGTGGGTGTGCATGGCCGAGCCGGGATACTCGGCGAACGGCTTGGGCATGAACGACGCGCGAACGCCCTCGGCGATCGCGACCTCTTTGATGACGTAGCGGAATGTCATGACGTTGTCGGCCATGGACAGGGCGTCGGCGTAGCGCAGGTCGATCTCCTGCTGGCCGGGAGCGCCCTCGTGGTGGCTGAACTCGACCGAGATGCCCATCTGTTCCAGGGCGTCGATCGCGTGCCGGCGGAAGTTGGGCGCCGAATCGTGCACCGCCTGGTCGAAGTAGCCGCCGTTATCCGCCGGCACCGGCACCGATCCGTCGTACGGGCCGGCCTCGAGCAGGAAGAACTCGATCTCGGGGTGGACGTAGCAGGAGAATCCCAGGTCGCCGGCCTTGGCCAGCTGACGCCGCAGCACGTGACGGCTGTCCGCCCAGGAGGGCGACCCGTCCGGCATCGAGATATCGCAGAACATCCGCGCCGAGTGGTGCTTGCCGGCACTGGTGGTCCAGGGCAGCACCTGGAACGTCGACGGATCGGGCCGAACCACCATGTCGGCCTCGGAGACCCGGGCGAAGCCCTCGATCGAGGAGCCGTCGAACCCGATGCCCTCCTCGAAGGCACCCTCGAGTTCGGCGGGCGCGATCGCCACCGTCTTGAGGAATCCCAGAACGTCGGTGAACCACAGCCGGACGAAGCGGATGTCGCGCTCCTCCAGCGTGCGCAGCACGAATTCCTTCTGGCGGTCCATGTCGCGAGCGTAGGCAGGCGCTGTTAATTCTGTGTTACGCCGACCGAGCGCCGACAGCCGCCCACCTCCCCTGACGTGCGGTTACACGGCGACGGGCGGACGACGCCGGCAGGACCGGGCGGTCGGCCTGGAGCCGACCCCGCCCGGTGCCGGGATCTCAATTGACACGAACCGCTGCCTCGGGGCGTACGTCCGCCCCGGAACGGGGTATAAAGAGACGCAGCAGGGCAGCGGCCTACTCCCCACAACCTAGGAGCCGCTGCCCTGTTTAGCACAAAATCCGCGTCGGCCGCCACCCGCTCCGGGCTGCCGCAGACCCCGGGACGGCCTAGCACTGCAGGTTGCCGGGCACCGTCCGGTCGACGAAATAGCTGATCACGGCGTCATCCACGCACGCGTTGCCGTCGAACACCACTGTGTGCTGGGTTCCGTCATAGGAGATCAGCGGGACCTGCAGCTGGCGGGCCAGGTCGACACCGGCCTGGTACGGAGTCGCCGGGTCGTGGGTGGTCGAGACCACCACGGCACTGCCGGCCGGGGCGGGCGACGCGGTCTTGGGCATCGAGGTGGGCGGGACGGGCCAGAACGCGCACAGATCGCGCGGTGCGTAGCCGGTGTAGTCCCCGTAGGCCAGGAACGGGGCCCGCTGCCGGATCTGGCGATCAGCTGCGGCCCACACGGCCGGGTCGGTCGGAGTCGGAGCGTCGACGCACCGGATTCCGTTGAACGCGTCCTGGCCGTTGTCGTAATGGCCGTCGGGGTCGCGGCCTTGATAATCGTCGGCCAGCAGCAGCAGGTCACCGGCATCGGTGCCGCGCTTCAGCCCGAGCAGACCACTGGTCAGGTATTTCCAGTAGTTCGGGGTGTAGAGCGCGTTGACGGTCCCGGTGATCGCGTCGGCATAGCTCAGCCCGCGGGGATCCGAGGTCGGCCCGGGCTCCGCGACCAACGGATTGACCAGTTCATGGAACCGCTCAACCGCTTTGGCCGGATTGTTGCCCAGCGGACAGGCCGCATACTGGGCGCAGTCGGCGGCGTAATCCTCGAAGGCCACCTGGAAACCCGCCATCTGATCCACCAGTGACGCCACCGGATCGGCCTCCGGGTCGATAGCCCCGTCGAGCACCATGGCCCGCACCCGGTCGGGGAAACGCTGCAGGTAGGCGGTACCAAGTTCGGTGCCGTAGCTGAACCCGAGGTAGTTGATCTTCTCGTCGCCGAGCGCCTGCCGCACGACGTCCATATCCTTTGCGGCCGAAGCGGTTCCGACGCCGGCGAGGAACTCCTTTCCCATCCGCTGGACGCACTGCGCGGCGAGATCGCGGTAGAGCCGTTCGATCTCGGCGACCCCGGCCTTGCTGTAGTCCACCATCGGCTCGCGCCGCCACGCGTCGAACTCGGTGTCGGTGCGGCACCGCAACTGCGGGGTGGAGTAGCCCACCCCGCGCGGGTCGAACCCGACCAGGTCGAAGTGCTCGGTGATCGGGTTGTCGGACAGCCCGTCGGCGATGTTCACCACCGCGTCGACCGCTGAGGCTCCGGGTCCGCCGGGGTTCATCAACAGCGAGCCGATACGGCGTCCGGTGGCCGGGATCTTGATGACCGCGAGGTGGGCCTGCGGGCCGGTGGGGTCGGCGTCGTCGATCGGCACCGCGACGGTCGTGCACAACGCCCGGGGCAGGTACACATCGGCGACCATCTCGTCACAGCTCCCCCACTGCGGCGCCGACGCCGACGTCTGCCCGGCGCCCGGTGTGGCGGCGGCCGGACCGGTCCCCACCCCGACAGTCAGCACGGTGCAGAGGAATCCCGATATCCCGATACGCAACGCCGAGCCACGCCGACCCGAGGGATTCATGGCCGCCATCGTGGCACGGTGCGGGGGTCCTGCCGACGGCCGCTGCGGATCCGATACCGAGGTGTGACCGGCGCGGAACCGGGCGTCCGGAACCGTCCGATCCGGGTCAGCAGGTCGCGCCCGGAGCGGGCAGTTTCAGATCGACCAAGTACGCGGCGGCGTAGTCGTCCACACACTTCTCGCCCTGGAAGACCACGGTGTGCTGGGTCCCGTTGAAGGTCAGCAGCGCACCGCCGAGCTGCTTGGCCAGATCGACCCCGGCCTGGTA
>Ga0116181_1000367_pt1 | contig 40812 bp, 42 predicted proteins | sample AD_UKC075_MetaG_FD_89752 | JGI IMG/M metagenome (GOLD analysis project Ga0116181, IMG submission 89752) | Active sludge microbial communities of municipal wastewater-treating anaerobic digesters from USA - AD_UKC075_MetaG | ecosystem: Engineered > Bioreactor > Anaerobic > Digestate | place: USA... | reverse complement strand
CGGCCAGGAACTTCCGATACACCGCCTCAGCTTCGGCATAGAGCGCATCCTTGGCGACCATCTCGTCGTACTGAGCTTGGGAGCAGTCGAACTCGGCGCCACCAGCCTCGGGGGTGCAGCGGAACGATGGCAGCGGGCTCGGCGTCGGTGCGGCAGGCGTGCAACCGACAGCCACCACCAACGCCAGAACCGGCAACAGCCGGCGCGACCAAGCCTGCATCGCCACCTCCCCAGGCATCAGGAGTCTGGCACACCGCCCAACCAAGAACCAGCCCTTTGATGATTTATCCACAGGCTCAAGCGAAGTTCGTACACTTGTCCACAATTCGCACACGCGTCACGGCAGAGAATTCCGCCCAACCGGTTAGGCAGCTAGTCCCGGAACACCTTCAAGGTCAGTCCCTGCATCTCGGGATCCTCGTTCCAGGCCTGCCGCAGGCGATCCTTCATGGCCATTGCGGCAGCCTCCGCATCCGCTGCCTCGGTGATCGCCCGGGTCACCGCCACCCGACGCGCCCCGGCCGCCAGCACCTCGTCCAGGTTCGCGGCGGTCACTCCCCCGACCGCGAACCATGGCTTCGACTCCCGATCACCCGTCGGCGCGACCGAGGCCGCGTAACGCACCAGCGAAAGCCCAGCGCTGCTGCCGCCAAGCCCGCCGAACGCCGGCCCGATGGTCAGGTAGTTCACGTCCGCGTCCGCCAGCGCCGCGTCGATCTCGGCGCGGGAGTGGCAGGAGCGTCCGATGAGCGCCCACTTGTGCAGGAAGCCGCGCGCGAGCCGCGCACCCATGCCGCGCTCGGGCAGGTGCAGCAGGTCGGCCTGGAACTCCTGCGCCAGCGGACCGGACTCGTACGCGCAGACCAGCCCCTGGTACCGATACCCGACCGAGCGGACGGCGTTCAGCGCGGCCAGCAGTTCGGGCTGGGTCGCCTGCGGGTCGCGCACCTGAACCGCGTCCACCCCGCCGGCGAAGGCGGCGTCCACGAACTCGGCAAGGTCGCCCTGCCCGGAGCGGGTGCCGGTGATCAGCATCAAACGCGCGAGTCCCAGCCGGGTCGCCAATCCCAGTAGCGCAGTCACGGCGCCAGCCTAACCAGCGGCGGGTCGATGCGGGTGAACTTGGTCCCGACCTCTACAATCGCCTCTAGGTCTGGACGGCCCACTTCCTCGACTTGTCCGGAGCAAAAAGTGACGACCATGAACAACACCGATCCCCTGGTGGGGCATGTGGTGGATGGTCGCTACGAGATTCTCCGCAAGCTGGCTCGTGGCGGCATGGCCACCGTTTACCTCGCCACCGACCGCCGGCTCACCCGAACCGTCGCGATCAAGGTGATGCACGACAATCTCGGCAGCGACCAGGACTTCGTCAGCCGCTTCGATCGCGAGGCGCGTGCCGCCGCCCGGTTGTCGCACCCCAATGTGGTTTCGGTGTTCGACCAGGGCATGGACGCCGGCCGTCCCTACATGGTCATGGAGTACGTCGAGGGTTCGACCCTGCGAAACGTGATCACGCGCGAAGCCCCGATGGAGCCGCAGCGCGCCCTCGACCTGCTGCTGCCGGTGGTCGCTGCGGTCGCCGCCGCGCACGAGGCCGGCATCATCCACCGCGATCTCAAGCCCGAGAACGTGCTGATCTCGGGACGCGGCCAGATCAAGGTGGCCGACTTCGGCCTCGCCCGGGCGGTCACCGCGCACACCGCGACCGCCAACGGCATGCTGATCGGCACCGTCTCCTACATCGCGCCCGAACTGGTCACCCAGGGCCACGCGGACACCCGCTGCGATGTCTATGCGCTCGGCGTGGTGCTATTCGAGATGCTCACCGGACGCAAACCGCACACCGGCGACACCCCCATCCAGGTGGCGTACTCGCACGTCCACAACGAGATCACCGCGCCGTCAGCGAGCGCGCCGGCGATCTGGCGGGACAGCCGGTCCGCCATTCCGCCCTACCTGGACGCACTGGTGCTGGCCGCGGCCGCGCGGCAGCCCGCAGACCGTCCGGCGGACGCCCGGGTGCTGCTCGACCACCTGCGCCAGGCCCGGGAGGCGATCGAACGTGGCGTGAGCGACGATCCGGCGTTGACCGCCCGGATGCGCGAGACCCGGTTCGACCCGACCAGTTCGGTGACCGAGGTGGTACCGACCATCGCGGCCGAGCCCGAGGTGCACCGGACGGCGACCCTGCGGTTCACCCCGTCCACGCCGATCAGCCCGAGCCATCCGGGCGCTGCGGACGGGATGCCCTATTACGACGCACCCGCGCCAGTCAGTCCCTCGGCAGCGCCGCTGGTGGAGCGCCGCGTCCGCAAGCGTCGGAGTGGTGTGGTCAGCCTCGTGCTGTTGCTGCTGGTCACGGCGATCCTGGGCGTGGGCGCCTGGTATCTGCTCGCCGGACGGTTCACCGCCACCCCCGACTTCGACAACCTCGACCGCGCGGCCGCCACCAAGCTGGCGGCCAAGCATGGCCTGCAGTTGGTGTTCAACGAAGAGTTCAGCGAGACCGTCCCGGCCGGACAGGTAACCCGCACCGAGCCCAAGGCCGGTGACCGGGTCGTGATCGGTGGCTCGGTGACCGCGTTCCTCTCCAAGGGCCAGGAGCGTTTCCCGGTCCCGTCCCTCGTCGGACGGACGGTCGACGACGCCATCTCCGCGCTGAAGGAGAGCAACCTTGAGGTCGGGAAGACCCCCGAGGTCTACGACGAGAAGGTGGAGATCGGCTCGGTGGTGAGTGCGTCGATCGAGGCGGGCCAGCCGGTCAAGCGCGGGACGGTCGTCGACCTCAATGTCTCCAAAGGCCCGGCGCCGGTGAAGATCATCAGCTATGTCGGCAAGACCTTCGACGAGGCCAAGGCGTTCTACGAGAAAGCTGGTCTGGTCGTCGCTCGCGCACCCGAGGACAAGTTCAGCACCAAGATCGCAGCCGGCAGCATCATCTCCCAGGACCCGAAGAAGGGGACCCTCGAGCGCGGGAAGACGATCACGTTCACCGTGTCCAAGGGCCCGGAGATGATCGCCGTCCCGAACGTGCGGGGCAAGGCCACAGAGGAGGCCAAGAAGATCCTCACGGACGCCGGCTTCAAAGTTGAGGTGGAACAACAGTTCTGGTCCGGCTTCGCGCTGGGCACCCGTCCTGGTGAGGGCGAGCTGGCACCCAAGGGATCGACCGTGACCCTGGTGGTCGGCTGACGTCCCCAACGCGTCAGGCGGGCGTCCAGGCCCTTCGATCACGCAGGTCGGTGAGCTGGCATGGGGTCATCTCGCGGACGCGGTTGAACACCAGCGACCAGCCGCGCTCGTTGAGCAGTCCGTCGTGGATCGCGAAGCCCTCCACCGCTCCAACCTCGCGGGCAAAGTCGACCGTCTCCTTCATTGCTGCCCAGGGTCCGTAGGCGGGCACCGCGAGCACGTCCACGCCTGCCGGGATCGCGGCCAGGCTGTCGCCGGGGTGGAAGAACGTCGGCTCACCCTCGGCTGAGATCACCAGGCCGACGTTGCCGACCTGCGGGATGTCCCGGTGGATGACCGCGTGCAGACCGCCGACCGCGGCGATCGACACCGGCCCGAAGCTCACCGCGGTGTCTGCCGTGATCGGTTCGGCCCGCTCCAGCGGCACCGCGTCCATCACCCCTGGCTCCACCAGCACGCGCGCCAGCGGGTTCGCTGCGATCAACGCCGGCACATGCTGCGGATCGACATGGTCCGGGTGCAGGTGCGTCACCGCGATCACGTCCAGGTCGGTGAGCCCGTGCCACGCGTCCGAGAAGTTGCCCGGATCGATCAATGCCCTGATCGCCGGCGTTTCGACGAGTACTGCGGAATGGCCGAGATGGGTGATCTGCATGGTTCGAGCCTACGTCCGCTCAGGCCATCGCGGGCTGGCCCGAACCTCCGGCCAGAGTCGCCGCTACGTAGTCGAGGGCCATCGAGTAACCACGGACGCCGAACCCAGCCATCACCCCGACCGCAAGGTCGGCCAGGTACGAATGTCGCCGGAACTCTTCGCGGGCATGCACGTTCGAGATGTGCACCTCGCAGAACGGGATCGCGACTGCGGCGAACGCATCCCGGATCGCTACGGAGGTGTGCGTGAACGCCCCCGGGTTGATGATGATGAACCGGGTGCCGTCGGCGCTCGCGGCCTGCAGCCGGTCGATGATCGCGCCCTCGTGGTTGCTCTGGAAGGTGTCCACGCTGAGCCCGGACGCGGCACCCTGCGCCACCAGGGCGGCCTCGATCTCAGCGAGCGTGGTGGCACCGTAGATGCCCGGCTCGCGGGTGCCGAGCGTGTTCAGGTTGGGTCCGTTGATCACCAGCACGTCCATGCGGCCTACTCTCCCACGCCCGGCGCGACGAGTGCAGCCAGGACGCTGGCGGCGACCTCCTGGGGTGTGCGGCCGGTTACCGGGACGACCAGTTTGGCCGCGGCCCGGAAAGCCTGCTGCCTGGATGCATACAACTCGGGCACGTCGTTCCTCGCCAACATCGGACGGGAACCATCACCGCCGACGCGGCGCAGCGCCTCCGCGAGCTCAACATCGAGCAGCACCACCTGGTGTCCGGCAAGCGCATCGCGCACCGCGGTCGTGCCGAGGGCACCACCGCCCAGCGACAGCACGGTCTCCGGCCCAGCCAGCCGCTTGGTGATGGTTTCGGCCTCGATCCGGCGGAACTCGGGTTCGCCGTAGCCCTCGAAGATGTCGGGAATGCTCAACCCCTGCTCAGCCTCGATCAGCGCGTCCGCATCGGCGAAGGGCAGGCCCAGTTTTGCGGCCAGCAGGCGGCCCACCGTGGACTTGCCGGCGCCCATGAAACCGATCAGGACGATCACTTGGGTTGCTCCAGGGCGGCCCGGCCGGCGGCGAACATGGCTTCGATCGGAGCCTGATGGCCGGTGAACAGTTCGAACTGGAGGGCGGCCTGGTGGACGAGGAGGTCCAGGCCGCCGACTACCGTCCAGTTGGCCGCTTGTGCCCAGCTGGCTAGGGGTGTTGGCCAGTTGGCGTAGACCGCGTCAAAGAGCAGGCGGGGCGAGATCCCGGCCTTCGCCGGGATGACGTTGGGTTGATGCGCCGCCGGGATGACGTTGGGTTGATGCGCCGCCGGGATGACGTTGGGTGCCGGGAGGTCGTCGGCGGCGCCGGCCGGGAGCGTGGACAGGACCGCGGGTTCGGCGTCCGGGGTCCAGGCTGCGAGCGGGCGCACCGAAACGGTCAGTTCGGTAGGAGCCCACTCGATCAGCGGCTCGGCCTTCGCCGGCGTGCGCGCATAGACCGTAACCTCGCGAACGCCAAGTTCAGCCAGGGCCAGCAGGGCCGAGCGGGCGGTCGCCCCAGCGCCCAGGACGGCCGCGTGCGTCCATTCCGGCTGCCAGGAAGGCGTCAGTGCCGAAACCAGGCCAGCAACGTCGGTGTTGTCCGCCAGCCAGCCGCCGTCCGGCAGCCGCACCAGGGTGTTGCCCACTCCGGCCCGCCGCGCCCGGTCGGTCACCACCTCAGCCACCTCAAGACAAACGGTCTTCAGCGGCATGGTCAGGCTCAGGCCGCGCCAGCTGGCGTCCAGCCCCGAAAGGAACCCGGGTAACTCCGCGGCGACCAGTTCGAACCGGTCGTAGGTCCAGTCGGTCAGGCCCAGTGCGGCGTAGCCGGCCGTATGCAGCACCGGCGACAGCGAATGCGCGATCGGCGAACCGAGGACGGCGGCCCTCACCCCGCCAGCACCTCGCCGGCTATCTGCCCAGCCGCGCGCGCCGCGTCCACCGAAATCTCCTGGTGGGTGACCGCACGCAGGGTTCGCGACCCAACCGCGGACAACCCGACGCCGCGCGCGAGCACAGCCTGAATCACTTCGGCCGCGGCTCGCGCCCCCGCGTCCAGCACCACGATGTTGGTCTGCACCGCACACACGTCCACGGCGTCCGGCGCCGACTCTGCCACCGCCGCCGCGAACGCCCTAGCCGCAACGTGATCCTCGGCCAACCGCGGCAGATGCTTGTCCAGCGCGTACTCCGCGGCCGCGGCCAGCACCCCGGCCTGCCGCCAGCCCCCACCCAGCCGCTTGCGCTGCGCCCGCGCCTTCGCGATGTTGGCGGCCGAGGACACCAGCATCGAGCCGACCGGCGCGCCCAGCCCCTTCGAAAAGCACACGTTCACGGTGTCGAACAGCCGTCCGTAGTCAGCCAGGGCCACCCCGGTGGCCACATGCGCGTTCCACAGTCGCGCGCCGTCGAGGTGCAAACCGACGCCCGCGTCCCGGCAAAGCCGGTTCACCTCGACCAGGGTGGAGTACGGCTGAACCGTGCCGCCGCCGAAGTTGTGGGTGTTCTCCAGCGCCACCGCGGCGGTCGAGACCAGGTACGGACCGGCGTCCGGTGTGATCAGGTCGGCGATCGTGGCCGCGTCCGCGATGCCGTCCGCTGACTGCCAGGTGCGGGTCGTGATCCCGTGCAGCGCCGCGTGGGCGCCAAGCTCGGCGCGGACGATGTGCGCCCGCACGTCGGCGACCACCTCCTGCCCCGGTGGCACCAGGCACCACACGCCCAGCAGGTTGGCCATCGAACCGGTGGTGCAGAAGAGCCCTGCCTCGTGACCGAGCAGCTCAGCCACCCGGGCCTCGAACGCGTTCAGCGTCGGGTCCTCGCCGTAGACATCGTCGCCCACCTCAGCGGACGCCATCGCGGCCAGCATCCCCGGCGTCGGCTTCGTGAGCGTGTCACTGCGGAGATCGATCACTTCAGAAATCCTCGGCCGAGTACTCCTGCACCGGGTTCACCCGGCGGATCCGGCCGTCGGTCAGCCGGTCGGCGATCAGGAAGGACAACTCCAGCGACTGGTTGCGGTTCAGCCTCGGGTCGCAGGCGGTCTCGTAGCGGTTGGCCAGATCGGCCTCGGCCAGCTCGTCCACCCCGCCCACGCACTCGGTGACGTCGTCGCCGGTCAGCTCGATGTGCACGCCACCCGGCCAGGTGCCCAGGCCCTCGTGCACGTCGAAGAAGCCGTTCAGCTCGTCGGCCACCTGGCTGAACGCCCGGGTCTTGTAGCCGAGCGAGGTCTCGAACGTGTTGCCGTGCATCGGGTCGCAGACCCAGGCCACCTTGCGTCCGGTCTGCTCGACCGCCTCGACGATCGGCGGCAGGGCGTCGCGAACCTTTGCCGCACCCATCCGGCTGATCACCGTCAGCCGTCCGGGCTCGTGGTCGGGATCCAGCTTGTCGAACAGTGCCGTCACCTCGGACGGGACCGCGGACGGCCCGAGCTTGACGCCGATCGGATTGCGCAGGTGCCGCAGGTACTCCACGTGCGCGCCGCCGAGTTGCCGCGTCCGCTCACCGATCCAGACCATGTGCGCGGACGTGTTGTACGGCGTGTCCGTGCGCGAGTCGATTCGGGTGAGGGCGTGCTCGTACTCCAGCAGCAGCGCCTCGTGGCTGGAGTAGAAGTCGACCGTCCGGAACGACTCCTTGTCGACACCGCAGGCCACCATGAACGCCAGCGCGCGGCTGATCTCGTCGGCCAGGTGCTCGTAGCGCTCCTCCACGTTCGAGTTGTGCACGAAGTCGGCATTCCAGGTGTGGACGGCGCGCAGGTCGGCGAACCCGCCCTTCACGAACGCACGCAGCAGGTTAAGGGTCGCCGCGGAGTAGTTGTAGACCTCCAGCAGCCGCTGCGGATCGGGCTGGCGCGCCTCCGGCTCGAACGCCAGTGCGTTCACCGCGTCGCCGCGGTAGGCGGGCAGCGTGGTCGCACCGCGGGTCTCGGAGTCGTGGCTGCGCGGCTTGGCGTACTGGCCAGCGATCCGGCCGACCTTGAGCACAGGCACCTGCGCGGCGTAGGTGAGCACCACGGCCATGCTGAGCAGCACCCGCAGCTTGCCGCGGATGTTCGCAGCGGTCACCGACTCGAAGGTCTCGGCGCAGTCACCGCCCTGCAGCAGGAAGGACCGGCCGGCGGCAACGTCGGCCAGCTTGTCGCGGAGCACGTCGCACTCCCCAGCGAAAACCAGCGGCGGACGTCGGCGCAGTTCGGCCAGCACCCGCGCGACCGCGTCCGGGTCGGGGTAGCTCGGCTGCTGGGCCGCGCCGAGCGCGTGGAGTTCAGCCAGCGAAGGGATTGGTTCCAACACGCGGGTCAGGATAGCCCGCCTGAGGGCAGCTCAGGCGGAGTGGCCCCGTAGCCGGGACGCGGCAGCACCCTCGCCTCGGCGTCCGCAGCCGTCAGCGAACCGCTCTTCAGCGAGGTGCCGTAGGCCTCGACGTAGGTCTGCCCGGTCAGTTCCATGATCGCGTTCATCACTTCGTCGGTGACCCAGCGCAGGGTTTCGCGGTCGTCATGCAGCCCGGCGTACGCGCCGAAATCCATCGGCTTGCCGATCTTGACCTGCGGCTTCCAGATCCACGGAATCCCGAGCCTGCGGACGGTTTGGGTGTTCAGCATGCCCACCGGCACCACCGGCACGCCGGCGGCCAGGGCAAGGCGCGCCACCCCCGTCCGGCCCTTGTAGAGACGGCCGTCCGGGGAGCGCGTGCCTTCGGGGTAGATGCCCACCATGCCGCCGTCGGCGAGCACCCGCAGCACCGGGCCGAGACCCTCGAGGCTCACCCGTCCACCGGAGCGATCCAGTGGCACCTGGCCGACCGCTTTCAGGAACCACGCCACGATCTTCGAGCCGATCCCGCGGTTGCCGGCGAACAGTTCCGCCTTCGCCGGGAAGGTCACCTGCCGGTGCAGCATCGCGGGCATCACGAAGGTGTCGCCGGCTGCGAGATGGTTACTGGCGAGGATCACGCCGCCGGTCTTCGGCAGGTTCTCCTCGCCCTCGATCGTGGCGCGGAAGAGCCAGCGAACGATCGGGGCGAACAGCACGTTTTTGAACAGGGCGTAGTACACGCGGACAGCCTACGATGACCGCATGCCTTCAACTCCTACGACGCCACGAGTCGGCGACTACGCGCAGCCGTTCAGCGCGGACGGCGGCCGGATCGGCGTCCTGTTCTGCCACGGGTTCACCGGGTCGCCCTGGTCGCTGCTGGAATGGGCCAAGCTGACCGCCGACGCAGGTTACAGCGTCTCGCTGCCCCGGCTGCCCGGCCACGGCACCACCTGGCAGGAGTTGAACCTGACCACCTGGCGCGACTGGTACGACACCGTGGAGGCGGCGTTCCTGGAACTGCGCAGCCGTTGTGATGTGGTGTTCGTGGCGGGCCTGAGCATGGGCGGGGCGCTCGCCCTGCGGCTGGCGGAACGACACCGCGACGAGGTGGCCGGTCTGGTGCTGGTGAACCCCGCGGTGGTGGGCATGCGCCGAATGGCCGCGATTCCGCTGCTGAAGCTCTTCCTGCCCTCTGCCAAGGCGATCGGCTCCGACCTGATCGACACCAAGGTGGACGAGCACGCGTACGACCGGACGCCGTTGAAGGCGGCGCACTCGATGATGAAGATGTGGGCGGACATCCGCGCCTGCATGGATCTGGTAATCTGCCCGGTGCTGATCTTCCGCTCCGCCACCGATCACGTGGTTCCGGCAGCGTCCACGGCGTTCGTGCTCAGCCATGCATCGAGTGAGGACATCAGCGAACGCGTGCTCGAGAACAGCTTTCACGTCGCCACGATGGACCGCGACAAGGAGCAGATCTTCACCGAGTCGCTGGCCTTCTTCGCCAAGCACTCGGCGAAGCATCCCTGAGCTGCTCAGCCACCATCCCTGAGCCGACGAAGCTCGGCGACGTACCAGCTTCGTACCTGCTCGTGCTCGGCTTCGGTGACCTTCGCCGCCTGGTGGATCGCGCGGGCGAGGAAGTCGTCCGCTTGCCGGCCCCGATGCTTGATCACCTGGTCAACGGCCAGTTGAGCCAGCGCATAGTCGGTGAGGGTGTTCAGTTCGCTCGGTAGCTTGTCGGGCAGGGCGTGGCTGGCCAGGTAGTCGATGACCAGCTTGTGGTTGCGGGACGCTGTGGACGGGTCCGCGCCTGCTGCCACCGACTCTGCGAGGCCTTCGGTGGCCCAGCCCAGCGACTTCCCCGACGGGACGCAGGCCGAGGCCGTGGCGACGTGCACGCCCTCATGCACCAGAGTGCTGCGCAGCCACGGGTCACCTGCGACGAGGACGACCGGGTTCACCACGATTTCGGACGCGCCGTCGGTGCAGGTGGTGGCCGCGGACGCCGCGTCCGCAGGTGTAGCGGTTCTGGACGCGAACTCTGCGGCATCGGTGGCGATGACCACGTCAAGCTTTCCCTGCCAGCCCGGCCTGACCGCAGCGGTGATTTCGGCTGCGCGGACGGTGCGCGCGGCCTGCTCGATTCGCTGCGTCCAGGCAGCGCGATCAGTCTCGCTCAGCCGGGAGGCGGTGAGTGAACCGAACTCGGTGCTGGTGCTTTCGGGCCCTTCGACAGGCTCAGGGATCGTGGCAGTGGGCGGCGTGGGCTGACAGCCGACCAGCGCGAACGCCACAGCGGCGGCGGCCAGCCGTGCGCGGAGGGTCAGCCGATCACCCGGCGGGCACCGGCCCACGGCGCCGGGTAGGAGGCCAGCGTCTGGATCACCAGATCGGAGCGGGTGTTGCGGGCGTGCACGATCTTGCCGTTGCCGATGTACATGCCGACGTGGTGGATCGGGTGATACCAGAAGATCAGGTCACCAGGCTTCAGCTCATCCTTCGAAACGGCCCGGCCAACGTTTGACTGCGCGCGCGAGGAGTGCGGCAGCCCGATGCCGACCGACCGGTAGGCGGCGAGCATCAGACCGGAGCAGTCGAAGCCGGTCGGCCCGGAAGAGCCCCAGACGTACTGGCCGTTCGGCACCTTCGAGGTGGCGTACTTGATGGCCGCGATGATCTTGGCGTTGACCGTGGTCTCGTCCAGTTCACTCGCGTCGAACGTGGACCGCCCACCTTCGGCAGCCTCCAACTCAGCGCGCTGCTGGTCGGTGAGCTGCAGCACCAGCGCCTGGGCTGCGTCCACCTTGTCCTGCAGGTCCTTCTTCATCGCGGCGAGCTTCTGCTCCTGCTCAGCCAGCGCTGCGACCTCTGCGTCCGCGGTGCTCGTCATGTCGGTGAGGTTGGCCTGCTCAGCCTCGTGCTGGGCGAGCGTGTCGGTCATGTCCTGATCGACCTTGTTGGCCGTCGACAGGCGATCGAGCAGGGTGTCGGGGTCACCGCTGGTGAAGATCTGGACGGTGGTGTCGACGTCGCGGTTCTGGAACTGGCGCAGAGCGATCACTCGAACCTGCTCGGCGAGCGTGTCCACCAGCTTCTGCTGCCGGGAGATGTCGGACTTGAGCGACTTCAGCCGGTCCTTGTTCTCTTCGAGGGCTGCCGCGGCCACCTCGTAGTCCTCGCCGACCTCGCTGACCTGCTTCTCGAGCTCCTCGACCTGGGCCTTGGCGTCCTTGATCTTGGCCGCGATCGGCTGCGCGGATGGGGTCGGCGTGGGCGTTGGGGTCGGTACGGCGGATGCAGGATCAGCGAACGGACCCGCTACGACAACGAGAGTGGCAGCCGCCACAGCGAGCGCAGTCCTGGCATGACGCCCTGCCTGCATTACTGCCTCCCCTTGCCTGAACTTCGTTAGCCAACTGGTCGAGCCTAGCCGACGTGGGCCGCCAGCTGAAGCTAAACTGAGAAAATGCTAAGGGACGGCGCGTAGCTTGGCAACTCTCTCCTGCTCCCAGGTCGGTGGAGTGGGCACCAATCGCAGCGGTGGCAATAGACCGGAATCGGCCATGGCGGCAAGCGCGACCTGCTCGGTGTCGTCCAGCGTGAGACCTGCGGGCATCGGCCCCAACAGGACTGAGATCACACAGTCCGCACAAGCCGGGCCGCGGGCTGCGCAGGTGGCGCAATCGACATGCAATACATCCATGGGCACATCGTGGCGGTCCCCTCCGACAGTTTTGTCGCCTACCCTTCGCAGATGGGTGCAAGGGCCTGGTCCGCGGCGGGTTTGGCGGTAATCCTGGCTGCCGGCTGCACTTCTTCGCCGTGGCAGGCCGTGCCGCTTCCGGACGGGCTGGAACCGGCTTCGTTGGCGGCGACCGCCGAAGGCGTCCTCGTCGGGGGCAAGGCCGGGACTGGTCCGGCACTGTTGCGGTTGACCGGGACCACGCCCTCGGAGAGCCTTGACCTGCGACCGGCCGAGCCTGCCGCCGCGGAAGCGACCCTGATCTCGGTCAGCGTGGCTCGCGATGAGGTGTCCGCCATCGGTCGAGTCTTCGGCGGTGCGCATTCGAACCCACGCCTCACGATCTGGGACGGGACCGACCCGCCGGGCACCTTGACCAGCCGGCCGCAGGAGTTCTTCACCTTTGGCGGCCATGACGCCGGTCCACTGCTCGGCATCCTGGACGTGGCCGGCGAACCGGTGATCGTGGGCAGCCGGGCCACGACCGAGGGCGGCGAGGCCGTGCTCTGGACCCGCACCGGCACCACCTGGGAGAAGCACGCCGGGCTCGGCGCCGCGGTGCAGTCGGACGCTCGACGGGTCCTCGGGTTCGCCGCGGCTGCCCAAGCCGGCACGCAGGTCCTCATCGGCGGCGACGAGGTGAGCCTGGCCGGCGAACTCCAGCAGCGACCAGCAGTGTGGCTCGGGTCGGTGTCAGGCAGTTGGCAGCAACTCACTCCCGCGGTCCCGTCCGCGCTGGCTCCGGTCGGCGGCCAACTCTCCCGAGTGACGTCGCTCGCCTGCTCACGGCTTGACAACTGCTGGGCGGCGGGCTGGACGGCTGGTCGCCCCGTGGCCTGGTCGGTTGACGCAGCCGGCGCCACCGTGGGCGACCCGGAGCTCTTGCCCGGCGACGCCCCGCGCGACGGTGACCCGGAGGCGCTGGTGACGATGCTCGGCGAGACGCCCCCCGGCTGAGCCGGTCACCGCGGTCGCTGCGTCACCGTCCGGCCTGTACGCCTTGACCGCCTCCGGACTGTGGTGGCGGGAAACGCCAGCCTGCTGACGGAAGTTGTCAGTGGCACGGCCTAACGTGCTGTTCGTGACCACGACCCTGCTGCAGCCGAGCTTCGAAGACCTTGGCCGACCGCTGTCGGACGTCACGTTCTGCGTGGTCGACCTGGAGACCACCGGCAGCGCCGCCGAGGACTGCATCACCGAGTTCGGCGCGGTCAAGGTGCGTGGCGGCGAGGTGCTCGGCGAGTTCCAGACCCTGGTGAACCCGAACGCACACATCCCCGCGACCGTCGCCGTGCTAACCGGCATCACCGACTCCATGGTCGCCGGGGCTCCCAAGCTGGCCGAGGCGCTGCCGAGCTTCCTCGAGTTCGCGGCCGGTAGCGTCCTGGTCGCGCACAACGCCCGCTTCGACGTCGGTTTCCTGCAGCGCGCCTGCACGCTGCACGGCTACCCGTGGCCCGACCCGGAAGTGATCGACACGGTCGCGCTCGCCCGGCAGGTGCTGCTGCGCGACGAGGTGCCGAACGTCAAGCTCGCCACGCTCGCTGCGCACTTCCGCACCAGCACCACGCCCAACCACCGCGCTTTGGCGGACGCACGCGCAACCGTCGACGTACTGCACGGACTCCTGGAGCGGATTGGCAATCTCGGTGGTGGCACGCTCGAAGACCTGGTCGAGTTCACCCGCCGGGTCTCGCCCGAACGCCGGGCCAAACGTGGCTTCGCCAAGGGGCTACCGACTGCACCGGGCGTCTATCAGTTCGTCGCCGACCTCACCGGGCCGGACGGAGCCACCCGCAGGCAGGTGCTCTACGTCGGCAAGAGCCGCAACCTGCGCCGCCGAGTGGCCAGCTATTTCACCGCCGCCGAGAGCCGTCCGCGGATCGACGAGATGGTGCGCATCTCGACCGGAGTGGAGACCACGGTCTGCCGCACGCCGCTGGAAGCGGACGTCCTCGAGCTTCGGCTGATCGCCGCGCATTCGCCGCGGTACAACCGGCGATCCAAGTTCCCCGAGCGCCAGGTGTGGCTGAAGCTCACCATCGAGGCGTTCCCACGGCTGTCGATCGTCCGGGAGATCGCGGACGACGGCGCCCGCTACTTCGGCCCGTTCCGTCGCCGAGCCAGTGCCGAGCAGGTGCTGATGGCCATCTACGACGCCTTTCCGATCCGGCAGTGCACCGCCCGATTATCGGCACGAAGACCGACGAACGCCTGCGCGCTGGCGGGCATGGGCCGCTGCTGCGCGCCGTGTGAACTGGCCGTCACCCCGCAGGAGTACGCGGCCGTCACCGAGCAGGTGTTGCAGTGTCTCTCCGCTGACGTGCGTCCGCTGGCGCACGCGGTGGAACCCAGGCTGAACCAGTTGGTTCGAACGCAACGATTCGAGGACGCGGCGGTGCTCACCGAGCGGCTGGACGCGTTCAGCCGGGCCACCCTGCGCCACCACCGGCTGGCGAGCCTTGCCGCTTGTTCCCAGATCGTGGCCGCGTGCCGCAGCGAGGCCGGCTGGGAGGTGCATGTGGTCCGCTACGGCCGCCTGGCGGCAGCTGCGCTGGCCCGTCCCGGCGATGTGCCGCAGCAGGTGGCGCGCGACGCGGTCACGACCGCGGAGTGGGTGGCGCGTCCGCTCGGCCCGGCGCCGGCCGCGATCGTGGAGGAGACCGAGCGCGTGGCCGACTGGCTGGAGCGTCCCGGCGTCCGCCTGATCGAGATCGACGGCGACTGGTGTTGGCCGGTCGGCATCGGACCCAGCGTCGCTTCGCAGATTAGGATCAGCGCATGATCACCGCGATTGTGTTCGTCAAGGCAGATGTGGCCCGCATTCCCGAGGTGGCCCAGCAGATCGCCGACTTGGACGGCGTGTCCGAGGTGTATTCGGTGACGGGCAAGATCGACCTGATCGCGATGGTCCGCGTCCGCGGTATGGACGATGTGGCCACGGTCATCGCCGATCAACTGAACAAGGTGCCCGGTGTCCAGAGCACTGAGACCCACATAGCGTTCCGCGCCTACTCGACCCACGACCTGGAAGCCGCGTTCGCCATCGGCGCCGAGTGAACGAAAAGGGGACGGTTCCAGATAGGCATTCAGGCTTCGGTGATCTCCACGGAGTTGATCACGACCGGCTCGATCGGACGGTCCATGCGTCCGGTCGGCACCTTCGCGATCGCGTCCACGACCTTGCGGGACGCCTCGTCGGCGACCTCACCGAAGATGGTGTGCTTGCGGTTGAGGTGCGGAGTGGGCACGACGGTGATGAAGAACTGCGAGCCGTTGGTGCCGCGGCCGAACTGGATGCCGGCGTTGGCCATCGCCAGCAGGTAGGGCTTGTTGAAGACCAGTTCGGGGTGGACCTCGTCGTCGAACCGGTAGCCCGGGTCGCCGGTGCCGGTGCCGAGCGGACAGCCGCCCTGGATCATGAAGCCATCGATGACCCGATGGAAGCCGAGTCCGTCGTAGAAGTTGCCGGTCTTCTTTTCACCGGTGCTCGGATCGGTGTACTCCTTGGTGCCGGTGGCCAGACCGACGAAGTTATCCACGGTCACCGGCGCCTGGTCGGCGAAAAGGTTGATCACGATGTCGCCGTGATTGGTGTGCAGGGTTGCCTTCTTGGACATGGGGAACCTTCCTTCACAGGTATCAGCCACCCATCCTGACAGATGCACCCTGAACCGGCGCAGCTACGGGTACGGTGGGAGCATCAGAGCTTCGAGCAGGAGGCACAGTGAAGACCAAGAAGTTGCTAGCGGCGGTCGAGGACGGCACGCAGACCGCCGTCGAGTACCTGACGCCTTACGTTGAGCAGGCCCTCCGCGAGGGTGGTGAGTTCGCTGACGCGACCTACACCAAGCTCCGTCCGGTGCTGAACGACGCTCGTGTACGCGGCGCCCGAGTGGCCGCGGATACTTTCGAGAAGGTCCATCCGAGCATCGACGATGCGCTCGACCGGGTGTCCCCCGCCGTCGAGGCCGGCGTCCGCAAGGTGCGTCCCGCAGTGGAGGAAGCACTGACGCAGATTCCGCCGACGGTGGACTTCGCGCGCAGCAAGGTGCAGGACGAGTTCCTGAAGAACCTGAGCAAGACCCTCGCCAAGGCGGCGTCACAGCCGCTGTCGACCGAGGTCAAGGCTGCGGTGGCGACGGCAGCGCTGGCAAAGCAGCTCTCGAACACCATCGCACCGAAGAAGCGGTCAGGTTGGCGGACGTTCGGCAAGATCCTGCTGGCCGGCGCACTGCTGGGCGGCGTGGTCGCGGCGATCAAGAAGCTGCTCGCCGACCCGTCCACCGGCTGGGAGACCCATTCACCTCGCAGTTCCTACGTCGCGGATCCGGTGAACCCGGCCGAAGAGGCCAAGACCAAGGTGAGCGCGTTCGCCAGCAAGGCCAAGGACGTGGCCGAGGACGTAGAGGACAAGGTGAAGGACGCCGCTGACGAGGTGGTGGACAAGGCCAAGGATGTGGCCGATGACCTGTCGGACCAGGCCGCGGACGTCGCCGACAAGGTTGAGGACGCCAAGGACGCCGCGAAGGATGTGGCCGAGGACGTAGAGGACAAGCTCGCCAGGCTTGCCGACGAGACCGACTCCGCCGAAGGAGACGATGCCTCCCCTTTAGCAGGTAGCCCGTACGGCGAGGGCTCGTACGTGGGTGATGAGCCGCCGGAGGGCTATGTGATCAAGGGCAACGATAGGTCGATGAAGTACCACCTGCCCGGCAGCGCCGCTTACGAGCGCACGATCGCCGAGGTCTGGTTCGCCTCTGAGGAGGCCGCCGAGGCTGCGGGGTTCGTGCGCGCGCAGCGTTGAAACTACTGGACCGGTTCCTGAAGAAGTGCTGAGAATCCGGGGTGCCGACTCACAATCGGCCCCCGGATTTCGACTTATTCGGGTGTGGAACAGAACTACTACTGGGTGCAGGCTGCGCCGTTTCGCGCCCTGCTTGAGCAAATGATCGAGGCCACCGGAACGCCGTGGCCCGAACTGGCCGGACGCGCACACGTGCCGCTGCGGCTGACCCACGCCCTGCTCTTCGGTCAGAACGGACGCCAACTGCCGCGGGTTCCGTACGATTTCGCCCGGCGGATCATCCTGCTGGCCGAGGTGATGGGCCAAGTCCCACCCGGGACGGCCGCGCGAGCCTACGCTGCTTGATCATGTACGCCGTCCTGCTGGCTCTGGGCCTGGCCGCGCTGAGCGCCGTGCTGGCCGGGCCGCTGCTGCGCTGGTGTCCGGTGCCGACGGAGGCCTGGACGGATACGGATCCGGATCTCATCGCCGCCAACTTCGGCGCGCTCCTCGGCCCCAGATTCCGCTGGACGGTGTTCATCGCTTCGCTGTCGGCGGGGGCACTCGCCTTCGCGGTGCTGCCGGGACATCTCTGGGCGGTCTGGGCGCCGCTGGTGGTGCTGGGCCCGGTGTTGGCGGTGGTCGATCTGCAGACCACGTTCCTGCCCTCACGGATCGTCTATCTGGGGATCGCGCTGGCCCTGCTCGGCGCCTCCTGGGCGGCTTGGGCGCAGGCGTCCTGGCAGCCGCTGCTCAACGCTGTGGGTGGCAGCCTGTCCGCCACGGCCTTCTTCTGGCTGCTCTGGCGACTGAGCGGCGGTCAGTTGGGGTTCGGGGACGTCCGGCTGGCCGGCTTCATCGGCATGGCCTGCGGCACCTCCGGGCCACAGGCCGTCTGGCAGGCGCTGCTGTTGGGCACGCTGGTCGGCGCGGCCTGGGGGCTGATCACGCGCTGGCGCCGCGGAAGCGACGGCGCCTTTCCTTACGGCCCGGCGCTCCTGTTCGGCCCAGGGCTCTGGCTGCTACTCAGTTGGCTTTCGCGGCTCTGGTAGCCCGCACCCAGGTGTCCAGCGTGCGCCCGGCGGCACCGGTGTCGATGGCTGCGTAAGCCCGCCGCAACGGCTCACTCAGCTGTCCCGCCAGCGGCGCGTCCAGTTCCGGGCCGACGAACGCCAGCTGGGCCGCGGCAGCGTTCAGCGCCACGATGTCTCGGATGGCTCCTGGGCGGCCGGCCAACACGTCGCGCACCACCTGGGCGTTGTGCTCTGGGGTGCCGCCGATCAGATCGCTCCGGGTGGCGGGGATGACTCCGAGTTCGGCGGGGTCGAGCGAAGTCTGCACAACCTCGCCGTCGCGCACCAACCAGACGTCAGAGGTGGTCGTGGTGGTCAGTTCGTCCAGACCATCGGCGCCGTGGAACACCAGCCCACGCTGGCCGCGCCCGGCGAAGACTTGGGCCATCAGGGGCGCCATCCGTGCGTCCGCGACGCCCACGGCCTGCGCCACCGGGCGGGCCGGGTTGGCCAGCGGCCCGAGGAAGTTGAACGTGGTCTGCACGCCCAGCTCGCGGCGTGCGGACGCGACGAAGCGCAGCGACGGGTGGTAGAGCGAGGCGAACAGGAACACGATGCCGGCTTCGGCCAGCACACCGGCTTGAGCGGCCGGCGGCAGGTCGATCGCGACCCCGAGCGCCTCCAGGCAGTCCGCGGTACCGCAAGCGCTGGACGCCGCACGGTTGCCGTGCTTCACCACCGGCACGCCGCAGCTCGCCGTCAGGATCGCCGCCATCGTGGAAACGTTCACCGTGTTCGCGCGGTCACCACCGGAACCGACGACGTCCACAGCCTCCGAGTTCAGCCGGATCGGGGTCGCCTTCGCCAGCATCGCGGACGCGAGCCCGGTGATCTCCGCCGGTGTCTCGCCCTTGGCCCGCAGCGCCACCGCGAAACCGGCCACCTGCACGGCGGTGGTGTCGCCGGAGAGGATCTGGTCCATCGCCCAGGCCGCGGCCTCCGGGCTCAGGTCGACCCGGTTGATCAGGTCGGACAGCACGCCCGGCCAAGTGAAAGTCACGCGGTCGCCTCAGCGCTCGGGCGGGCCCGCAGCAACTCGGCCACGGTCGTCGGCAGCTTCACCGGATCGAGCGGGTGGGCCGCGATCGCGTCCGCCTTCGACCAAGTGGCCAGCCAGGCGTCTGCCACCCGCGCGACCAGCAGCAGCACCGGCGGGCAGTCCTCGATCTCGTTCTTCAACTGATAGCACAGCCCCATGCCACCCGAGGGCACCGCTTCGCCGTCAAGGATCGCCAGATCGATGCCGCCGGCGTCCATCGCCTGCAGCACTGCGGGCTGGGTCGCGACCTCGAACACTTCCAGTTCGGGCAGGTCCGCGGCCACCCGCTTGCCAAGGGCGAGACGCACCTGCTCACGCACCGCTCGGTCGTCGGAGTAGAGCAGCACCCGGGCAGTGCCCTGATCTTCGGTCATTGGTCTTTCCCATCCATTTCCGCTACCGCGCGATCGACTGCTTCATCGTAATGGTTCTGCGGTGGCGATTCGGCGCTCGCCCGCCGGGCCGCCAGCCGTTCCTCCCGGTCCAGTTGCCGATCGATCCGGGCGGCCTCCCGCTTGCTTTCGGAGTACCACTGCGCCAGCAGTACCGCCATGATCACGCCCATGGTGAGGTCGCCGGTGGCCCACATGATCGCGCCGGCAATGTACTGGTCGTCGATCGGGCTGGGCGGCCAGGCGCGGCCGAAGGCCAGGTACCAGTCCTCTGCGATCAGCCGCGAGGACCCCATGATCGTCGTGCCGAGGAAGGCCTGGGCGGGCATCGTGATGAACAGCAGCAGGATCCGCATCGGGTAGGGCAGCCGGTTCGGCATCGGGTCGTTGCCGAGCAAGGGGAAGAAGAACAGGCAGCCAACCGTGACCATGTAGACGTGCAGCAGGTCGTGCGCCCAGTCCACATCCAGCGTGTAGCGGTACAGCTCGGTGAGATAGAGCGCGAACGGCGTGGTGATCAACAGCGCGGTGGCCAACGGTGGGAAGAACAGCACCCGCAGCGGCGGTGAGTGCAGCACCCGCATCGCGCGGCGGCGTCCGCGCTTACCGAGATTGCGCAGCAGCAGGGTCACCGGCGCGCCCACTGCGAGGAACACCGGCGTAATCATCGTGAGCATCATGTGCTGCACCATGTGCACGCTGAACAGCACGGTGTCGTAGGCCCCGAGAGAACTCATGCCGGCCACGACTGCGGTGCCGATCCCGCCAACGCACCACGACCAAGTGCGGACGGCCGGCCAGCGGTCACCGCGTCGGTGCAGCCGCCAGACCAGCCACAGATACCCGAACAAGCCGATGCTGGCCGGGACGGCGAACAGCCAGTCCCACTTCCATTCGATGAATAACCGCAGCCAGTCCAGCGGCGGTGGCTGGTTGCCCGGGTCAGCGTGCAGCGGCAGCAGCGGCCCGGTGACTTCCATACCGGACATTATCGGCGCAGATGGGTGCCCCTCGGGCACCGGATTGGACATAATGGCGCAATGGCCCACACCACGCCGCTGAGTGCTCCCGTCGGTACCCCGCACGGCGCGCTGCATCCGATCGCATCCAGCCGGTTGCAGGGTCTGCGCGGCCGTCCGGATCCGCTATCGGTAGGCGTGATCGTGTGGCTGGCCAGCGAGCTGATGTTCTTCGCCGCGCTGTTCGCCGCCTACTTCTCGTTACGCGAGATCACGAACGCGGCAGCGGCCGCCGCCGGGTCCACCCCAATGTGGGAATGGGGTGCTGCGCACCTCGACAACGACTGGTTCGGCGTCACCTTCCCGTGGTTCGCCACCATCAACACCACGATCCTGATCCTCTCGTCGGTCACCTGCCAGCTCGGCGTCCATGCCGCGGAGAAGGGCCAGGTCGGACGCACCGGCTCGCTGCTGAAGGTCGGCGGGTGGGGCCTGCGCGAGTGGTACACGCTGACTTTCATCATGGGCGCGATCTTCATCGGCGGGCAGGCGTACGAGTACGCGAACCTGATCGGTGAGGGCTTCCTGCTTTCAACAAACGCCTACACGTCGGTGTTTTTCCTCGCCACGGGCTTCCACGGCCTGCACGTGATCGGCGGCTTGGTGGCATTTCTACTTATGCTCGGCCGCACCTACATGTCCCGCCGGTTCACGCACGAACAGGCCGTTCACGCCATTGTTACCTCGTACTACTGGCACTTCGTGGACGCGATCTGGGTCGTGCTGTTCGGTGTCCTTTACCTGCTGCGCTGAAAACTGACTCCTGAAGGAGGAACCCGTGAAGAGAGCCTCGGGAAGTCGGCCGATGCGACGGCGTAAGGCGGCCAGACCGGTCCTGCTGCTGCTCAGCCTTGCCCTGGTGGGCGTCCTTTACGCCGCCATCACGCCGGCGGCGCAGTCGGCCGCCGAAGGCGCGTCGAACGAGCAACTGGTCGCGACCGGCAAACAGCTGTTCGCGGTGTCCTGCGCCAGCTGCCACGGCTTGAACGGGGAGGGTTTCGCCCAGCAGGGTGCGCCCAGCCTGGCCGGTGTCGGCGCCGCGGCGGTCGACTTCCAGGTGCGCACCGGACGCATGCCCATGACCAACCCGCTGGTGCAGGCTCCCCGCAAGGACAACACCTTCACCGAGGACGAGATCGCCGCCATGGCCGCCTTCGTGGCCAGCCTCGGTGACGGCCCCGGGATACCCACCGAGGACCAGTACGACCCGACCGGCGTAAATGCTGAGGGCGCGGCCCGCGGTGGCGAGATGTTCCGGACGAACTGCTCGGCCTGCCACAACTTCAAGGGTGCCGGCGGCGCACTCCCGCTCGGCGTGGTCGCGCCGAGTCTGCAGGGCGTCGAGCCCAAGGAAATCTTGGAGGCCATGCGCACCGGCCCCGGCCAGATGCCCGTCTTCGCGTCCGGAGCGATCCCCGACGAGAACGTCCAGGAGATGATCGCCTACCTGCAGCGAGTGAACGCGACCCCGTCCGCTGGGCTCACGTTCGGTGGCATCGGCCCGGTGGCCGAAGGCCTCTGGGCCTGGATCCTCGGCATCGGTTCGCTGGTGCTGTTCGCGATCTGGATCACCACCAGAGGGGCGCGCTCATGAACCACCACGCAGCCGTCGAAGAGCACCCGGTGACCGACCCGGGCATCGAGCAGCATCCGCCCCGCCAGAGCGATGTCGACCCCGCGGTCGCCGATCGGGCCTACCGCCGGATCGTCGGCATGCTGATGGCCGTCCCGGTGCTTGTGGTCGCCTTCCTGGTGGTCTACTTCGCCGTGCCGAGGGACGCCGAACTGATCGTCTTCGGCGCGAACCTCAAGATGCAGACCACCCTGCTGGGTCTCAGCGCCGGCATCGCGGTGCTGCTGGTCGGGATGGCCGCGATCGTCTGGGCGCGGTCGCTGATGACCGATGAGGAGATCGTCGACGACCGGCACGAGCTGTCCTCGCCGCCGGAGGTGCGCGAGCAGGTGCTCGCCGACATCGAGCAGGGCATCGAGGAGACCGGCATCCGCCGGCGCAAGCTGATCGGTTCCGGCATGGCTGGCGCGCTGGGCCTGCTGGCGCTACCGGCCGTGGTCAGCCTCGCGGACATGGGGCCGTGGCCGACGGCGGACCTTCGCGCCCAGACGATCGAGAAGACCGTCTGGGCCGAGGCCATGCAGCTGGTCAACGACGTGAACCACCTGCCGTTGAAGGCGGACGAGATTCAGGTCGGTCAGCTGATCAACGCACAGCCCAAGGCGCTGCAGGACCTGCACGGCACCGCGTACCAGCAGGCCAAGGCGAAGGCCGCGATCATCGTCGTCCGGATGGACCCGAACACGATCCGCATTCCCGAGTCGCGGCGCGACTGGCAGGTGGACGGCATCCTCTGCTACTCCAAGATCTGCACCCACGTGGGCTGCCCGATCAGCCTGTGGGAGCAGCAGACGCACCATCTGCTCTGCCCCTGCCACCAGTCCACGTTCGACCTCGGCAACTCGGGAGTAGTGGTCTTCGGCCCGGCGGCGCGGTCGCTGCCGCAGCTGCCGATCATGGTCGATAAGGACGGCTACCTGGTCGCGCGCAGCGACTTCACTGTCCCGGTCGGACCGAGCTACTTCGAACGTGACTCTTCCAAGGACTTCCAGGACGGTGATCGGTAATGGCCAAGCCTGCACAGGTGAGCGCCGAGTCCCCGGCCCTCGAGACCCACACCCCGCCGAAGCCGGAAGCGGCGAACCCGCTCGCCGGCCCGGCCACCTGGGTTGACGATCGCGTCGGCCTGGCCAAGGTGGTCGGCAACATCCGCAAGGTGTTCCCGGAGCACTGGTCGTTCCTGCTGGGCGAGATCGCGCTCTACTCGTTCATCATCCTGCTGCTCACCGGCGTCTTCCTGACCATCTGGTTCAAGCCGTCGATGGCCGAGGTCGAGTACGCCGGCACCTACGAGTTGATGCACGGCATCCCGATGTCGGAGGCGTTCGCGTCCGCGCTGGCGATCAGCTTCGACGTCCGCGGCGGCCTGCTGGTGCGCCAGATCCACCACTGGTCGGCAATGCTGTTCGTGGCGGCGATCACCGTCCACATGCTGCGGGTGTTCTTCACCGGCGCGTTCCGCAAGCCCCGTGAGCTGAACTGGATTATCGGCGTCGGCCTGTTCTCGATGGCGCTGGTCGAGGGCTTCGCCGGCTACTCGCTGCCCGACGACCTGCTCTCGGGCACCGGCCTGCGGTTCGTGGACGGCCTGATTCGCTCGATCCCGCTGGTCGGCACCTGGGCGGAGTTCTTCGTCTTCGGCGGCGAGTTCCCCGGCGAACTGGTGATCCCGCGGCTGTACATGGTGCACATCCTGCTGATCCCCGGACTGCTGCTCGGCCTGATCAGCGCCCACATGGCGCTGCTGGTCTACCACAAGCACACCCAGTGGCCTGGCCCGGGTCGCACCCAGAAGAACATCCAGGGCTACCCGCTGTTCCCGGTGTACGTGGCGAAGGCCGGCGGCTTCTTCTTCATCGTGTTCGGCATCACGATCCTGATGGGCGCGCTGATGCAGATCAACCCGGTGTGGCTGTTCGGGCCGTACAACCCAGCGCAGGTGACCGCGGGCTCGCAGCCCGACTGGTACATGGGCTTCGTCGAAGGGGCGATCCGGATCATCCCGAACTGGGAGTCGCACCTTTGGGGTACCACCTGGTCGTGGAACATCTTCCTGCCGGGCGTCGGCTTGATGGGTCTGCTGTTCACCGGCTTGGCGGTCTACCCGTTCATCGAGGCGTGGATCACCGGCGACAAGAGTGAGCACCACCTGCTCGACCGTCCGCGCAACGCGCCGAATCGGACGGCGTTCGGCGTGGCCGGAATGACCGCGTACGGCATGTTCTGGCTTTCCGGCGGCAACGACATCCTGGCCACCCAATTCCACGTCTCGCTGAACGCGGTGACCTACTTCATGCGGGTCGCGGTGTTCGTAGCGCCGGTGCTGGCGTTCATCATCACCAAGCGGATCTGCCTCTCGCTGCAGCGGGCCGACCGCGAGCGGGTGCTGCACGGGTCGGAGTCTGGCGTGATCGTCCGCAACCCCGAAGGTGGGTACACGGAGGCGCATGTGCCGGTCTCGCACGAGGAGGCGTTCAACCTCACCAGGCACCCGCAGCTGCCGGCCCAGGAGGTCAAGGGCAAGCTGCGCGGACGGCTGTCGCGGTGGTTCGCGGACGGCCAGGTGCCGAAGCCCACCAAGGCGGAGATCGCGGGTGCTCACCATCCGCAGAGCCCTGCCTTACCCGGCGAGGAGGACGCGCCAGCGCTGTCAGGCAGCCAGTCTGAGGACCAGCACTAACCAGCGACGGGCTGGCGCAGGATGGTGCGCAGCCGGTCCGGGGCGGTGCGGGTGAAGTCGGAGAGGTAGACCTCGTGGTGGCGCCCGGACGGGGTTAATCCATGGGCTGGCAGATACTCGGTGTGGAGACGGTGCAGCGTCTCTGCTTCGGCATCGAAGGGGCCCAGATGCAGGATCTGGACGCATCGCCCCTCTGTCAGTCGCTCCAGGCGGACGCGTTCGACGACCTCGCCCGCCTTGTCCCGAGCAGAGGAAGCAGCCTCGGCGAACAGCCCAGGAGTGATCCAGTCGGGCACCATCATCAGCAGCGTCCAGTCCCAGGTGGACTTGTCCAGCGCGGTGGTGAAGCTGGCCATGTCAGCAGCGGACCACAAGCCCTCCAGCGGCATCACCGTGTAGTCGCGTCCGAGTTCGCGCTTACTGGCGAACTTGAGCGGATAGCCGATGCTGAACAGCGCGGTGACTGCTTCGGCGAAGGGCCCACCTGCGTTGGGGTCACCGCTGCCGTCGATCATCAGGTACTGCATTTCGGGCACCTCTACGACCGCGAACTCCCGTCCGGCCTGGTAGCAGCCCAGCAGCTTCTTGAAGTCGATCTTGTCGGTCATGCGTCCAGCCTCGGTTCAGACGTCTCGAATCGGCAACACCCTGACATGGTGGCAGAGTCCAGCCACCCGTCCGTCTGAACGGGGGTGCCGGTAGGCTTGGCGGGTGCGATTCCTGTCTGGCAAGCCCGAGTTCGATCTGACCTACGACGATGTCTTCATGGCGCCGCGGCGCTCCTCGGTGACGTCACGCCTCGACGTCGACATGACCAGCACGGACGGCCTGAACCTGCCGCTGCCGATGATCGTCGCCAACATGACCGCGGTCGCCGGACGCCGGATGGCGGAAACCGTCGCTCGGCGCGGCGGCATCGCGATCATCCCCCAGGACCTGCCCACCGACATCGTCGCGCGGGCGATCGGCAAGGTGAAGGCTGCGCCGACCGTCTTCGACACCGCGCTGACCATCGATCCGCACGCCACCGTCGGCGAGGCGCTGATGCTGCTGCCCAAGCGCGCGCACGGGATGGTCGTCGTGGTAGACGCGGACGGCGCCCCGATCGGAGCCGTCTCCGAGGCCGAAATGGCCGGGCTCGACCGCTTCGCCCAGGTGCACGAAGCGATGACCACCGACCTCACCCTGCTGCCCGCTGACGCCACGCCCACCGAGGTGTTCGACGAGCTCTCCGCGCGGCGGCACAAGGCTGCCCTGGCGGTGCGGGACGGCAAGCTGGTCGGCCTGATGACCCTGAAGGGTGCGGTGCGCGCAGCGCTCTACCAGCCGGCTCTGGACGCGTCCGGCAAGCTCAAGATCGGCGCCGCGGTGGGCATCTCCGGCGATGTCGAGACCCGCGCGGAGGCGCTGCTGAACGCGGGGGCCGACGTGCTCGTCATGGACACTGCGCACGGCCACCAAGAACGGATGATCAGCGCCACCGAGCGGTGTCGCGCCGTGGTGGACGCGCTCGACCGGTTGGTGCCGATCGTGGCCGGCAACGTGGTCACGGCGGACGGCACCGCCGACCTGATCGAGGCCGGAGCCGACGTGGTGAAGGTCGGCGTCGGCCCGGGCGCGATGTGCACCACCCGGATGCAGACCGGGGTTGGGCGTCCGCAGTTCTCGGCGGTGCTGGAGTGCGCGGCCGAGGCCCACGATTCGGGCAAGAGCATCTGGGCGGACGGCGGCGTCCGGCATCCCCGTGACGTGGCCCTGGCGCTCGCGGCCGGATCGGGTGCGGTGATGATCGGTTCGTGGTTCGCCGGCACGCACGAGTCGCCGGGTGAGCTGCTGTTCGCGTCCGACGGCCGGCCGTACAAGGAGTCGTTCGGCATGGCGTCCGCTCGCGCGGTGCGGGCACGGACGCGGACGCAGTCGGCTTTCGACCGAGCTCGCGCTGCTTTGTTCGAGGAGGGAATCTCCTCGTCCCGGATGTATCTGGACTCGGCCCGGCCCGGCGTGGAGGACCTGATCGACTTCATCGTGTCCGGCGTCCGCTCGTCCTGCACGTACGCCGGCGCCCGGAACCTCACCGAGTTCGCAGCCCAGGCGATCGTCGGCGTGCAGTCCGCGTCGGGCTACAACGAGGGCCGCCCGCTGCACTCCAGCTGGTGACCTGACCCGCGATCCCGATGTAACGCAACTTCGCTCCCGAATGGGACTCCCGCTCCCGAATTATCGGTGGCAAACGTCCCATTCGGGAGCGAAGTTCAAGCCCTAGGCGTAACCGGGCTCACTCGTCCAGCGGTCAGATCGACCGGGTCAGTGCTGGTATTCGTCCCGGTAGTACTGGTAGGTCCAGCCGGTGATCGACCAGATGCCCATGCCGACACCGAGCAGCGTGATCCACCAACCGAAGACCGGGCCGAGCAACATCACCGTCACGGTGAGGGCTGCCCAGAACGGCCAGATGCTGCGCGAGGGGAAGAAGCCCATCTCGCCGGCGCCCTCGATGATCTCCCCGTCCTTGCGGTCCTCAGGACGTGCGTCCAGCTTGTTGGACTGGATCGACAGGTAGACCGCCAGCATGGCGCAGAGTGCGAAAGTCATCAGCAGTGCGAACGTGCCGATGACCTCCCGGCTCATGAACCAGTAGATCGGCACCACCACCAGGAAGAAGATCGACAGAAAGACGAAGATCCACCGCTCGGCCTTCACTGCTCAACCTCCTTCTGGGTGGTCTCGTCGATCGCTTCCTGCACCGGATTGATCGGCGCCGCGACCGCCTCGGCCGGGTGGTTCAGGTCGAACGCCGGCGCCTCCGAGCGAATCCGGGGAAGCTTGTTGAAGTTGAACCGCGGCGGCGGGCTCGTGGTCGCCCACTCCAACGACCGGCCCCAACCCCACGGGTCGTCGGTGTTCACCAGCGGCGACTTGCGGCTGATCCAAACGTTCCAGATGAACGGCAGGAACGAGATGCCAAGCAGGAACGCCCCGACCGTGGAGACCTGGTTCAGGAAGGTGAAACCCTCACCGGGCAGGTAGTCGGCAATTCGACGCTGCATGCCTTCCACACCCAGCCAGTGCTGCACCAGGAACGTCAGGTGGAAGCCGATGAACAGCAGCCAGAAGTGCAGCTTGCCGATCCGCTCGTCGAGCATGCGTCCGGTCAGCTTCGGCCACCAGAAGTAGAAGCCGGCGAACATGGCGAACACGACCGTGCCGAAAAGGACGTAGTGGAAGTGCGCCACCACGAAGTAGGTGTCCGACACCGGGAAGTCCAGCGGCGGGGACGCGAGCATGATGCCGGTCAGGCCGCCGAACAGGAAAGTGGTGAGGAAGCCGATGGACCAGACCATCGGGGTATCGAAGCTGATCGCACCACCCCACATCGTGCCGATCCAGTTGAAGAACTTCACCCCGGTGGGGACCGCGATCATGAAGGTCATGAACGAGAAGAAAGGCAGGTTCACCGCACCGGTGACGAACATGTGGTGGGCCCAAACCGCGATCGACAGCGCGCCGATCGCCAGGGTGGCCGCGACCAGGCCGACGTAGCCGAAGATCGGCTTGCGGCTGAAGACCGGCAGTACCTCGGTGATGATGCCGAAGAACGGCAGCGCAATGATGTAGACCTCGGGGTGCCCGAAGAACCAGAACAGGTGCTGCCACAGGATCGCGCCACCGGTGGCCGGATCCAGGATGTGCGTGCCGAGACGACGATCAGCCTCCAGCACCAGCAGGCCGGCGGCGAGCACCGGGAAGCAGATCAGGATCATGATCGAGGTCACCAGGATGTTCCAGGTGAAGATGGGCATCCGGAACATGGTCATGCCGGGCGCGCGCAGGGTCATGATCGTGGTGATGAAGTTCACCGCGCCGAGAATCGTGGACAGGCCCATCACGTACAGGCCCATCAGCCACAGGTCGCCGCCGATGCCGGGCGAGTTGATCGCGTCCGACAGCGGGACGTAGGCGAACCAGCCGAAGCTGGCTGCGCCGCCGGGGGTGAGGAAGCCGGCGCACGAGGTCAGCGAGCCGAACAGGTACAGCCAGAAGCTGAAGGCGTTCAGCCGTGGGAAGGCGACGTCCGGCGCACCGATCTGCAGCGGCATGATCGCGTTGGCGAACGCCACGAACATCGGGGTGGCGAACATCAGCAGCATCAGCGTGCCGTGCATGGTGAAGAACTGGTTGAACGTCTCGTAGTGCATGAATTGCAGTCCGGGGAACGCCAATTCGGCCCGGATCGCCAGCGCCAGCAGGCCGGCGAACGCGAAGTAGAGCAGCGAGGTGACGAAGTACATGTTGCCGATCACCTTGTGATCGGTGGTGGTCAGCAGGTTCATCGCGAACTTGCCCCAGCGCTTGCGCTCAACCAGCGGACGCGCCTCGACCTCGTCCAACGTCATGCGGGCGACCGTCATTTGTGCTCCTCCTCCGCCGGGACGCTGGGCACCGTGTTCGGGTACTCGGGCGCCTTGATCTCGCCGGTCTGACCGGCTGCCTTGAGCCGGCCCAGGTACGCCTCGTACTCCTCAGCCGTTACCACGTGGACGGTGAACAGCATCGCCGCGTGATAGGTGCCACAGAGCTCGGCACACTTACCGGAATACGTACCGAGCTTGTCCGGGGTGACGTCGAAGGAGTTCGGATGCCCAGGGATCACGTCCAGCTTGAAGTAGAACGCGGGGATCCAGAACGAGTGGATGACGTCGGCTGAGACCAGGTTGAACCGAACGGCCTCGTTCACCGGCAGATAAAGGTCGGGGATGCGATCGACCGTCCCGGCCTCGTGGATCACGGTGCCGACGGCCGGGTTGTCGGCCTCCATGTAGTTGAACGTCCACGACCACTTCTGGCCGATGACGTTCACCGTGCGCTGCGGTTCCTTCTCCTTGGCCAGCACGTTGTTCTGTGCGTTCACGGTGAAGAAGAACAGCACTCCGATGATCAGGAACGGCACCAGGGTGTAGAGCAACTCCAGTGGGAGGTTGTAGCGGGTCTGCCGCGGTGCCTGGTCAGGATGCTTGCGGCGGTAACGCACCATCACCCAGAAGATCAGGCCCCAAACGAAGACGCCCACCACCAGGGACGCGATCCAGGCACCCACCCAGAGGTTGCCGATGAACGGCGCGCGATCGGTCGCGGCCTCAGGGAGACCGAAGCGGCCCCATTGGGCGAGGGTTTCAGAACTGCAGCCGGTCAGAACGAGGGCCAGCAGGCCGGCGAACCCGGCCCCCAACAACTTCTTCGAGCGTAGCTGTCGACCCACGAGGCGCCTTTCCGGTCCGATCCCTACCCCTACCTGACTTCGATGGGCGAAACCCTAGCCGTCCGGGTTCACTCAGTGGAAGCTATCGCCACAAGCGCAGGAGCCCTGCGCGTTCGGGTTGTCGATGGTGAAGCCCTGCTGCTCGATGGTGTCGACGAAGTCGATCGTGGCACCACTGAGGTAGGGGGCGCTCATGCGGTCGGTGACCACCGAAACGCCGAAGAAGTCGGCCACCACGTCGCCGTCGAGTTGCCGATCGTCGAGTTGTAGCTGGTATCGCAGACCCGAGCAGCCACCCGGTGCGACCGAGATGCGCAGCGCGAGGCTATCGACGTCTTCGTTGGAGATCAGGTCCTTGACCTTGCTGGCCGCGCCCTCGGTGAGCACGATGCCGTCGGTCACAGTCTGGGAGTCAACCGTCATATCTTCGAATTTCCTTCCGCAACGGTTTGTCACCTGAGCCAACACTCCCAGCGGGAGCGTTGTTCCAAGCAGTCAGTTCAGTTTAGGTGAGGTTCGACTAAGTAGATACCCAGCCGGTCGCGATCCGAGCCGCCGCCGCGGTGAGGTCGGCCTCGGACGGCGTGGCAGACGCGAGCAAGTGGGCGGCCTCCAACCCCAGCGTGCGGAGTTCCCTTCGGGCCAGGCCGGCGCCAGTGGTGAATAACACGCAGGGTAGCTGCGCATCGGCCGCCCAGCCCGTCACCGCGCTTACGACCGGCCCGCCACGATCGAGGGCGGACAGCTCCGAGCAGCCGGTGACGACGAGATCGGCGGCGGCCAGCGTGCCGCCCAGTCCGGCCTCCCGGTGGCAAAACTGCGTACCCGAGACGAGCTCCCCGCCCAACGCGAGCACGGCGAGAGCGGTCGTGCCGGCCGCTCCCCCGCCGGGCGCGGTGGCCAAACCAGGGGCCAGCCGGTCGGCCCACGCGACCAGCGCCGCGTCCGCTCGTAGCAGGTCGGCGACGTCCACCCGGTCGGCGAACGCGCGCTTGGCCAGCCCGCCGCCGATGCCGGTCGCCGGCAGTGCCAACTCGTCCGCTGCGACCACTCCGACCAGCCGCCGACCCTCCAGGACGGAGCGCGCCGCGGCCAGCAGGCCGGCACCGCCGTCCTGGGCGTTCAGGCCGGTCAGGTCGAGGACCACCTCTTCTTCCTCGCGCACGTTGGCCGCCACCCACTCACCGAGGTGGGACGTGGTCGCGTCCGGACGCCAGTTCGGGGTGCGCGGCTGGCTGAGCCCCAGCAGGATGCGTCCGGGGGCGCGGACGACCCAGCGGTCCGCGGTTGCCGCAGGGGCCTCGCTGCCCACCAGCGACGCGAAGGCGTTGGCGAGATCCGGCCCGCCGGCCGCGATCGGCACCACTGCGACCTGCGCATTCGCGGCGAAGCCTCGAGCCAGTGCCACGCCGGCGGTCATCGAATCCAAGGCGCCGATGCGGTCAGCGGCCAGGACCACACGGAAGGTCATGGCCGGTCCTGCAGGAACGGGGGTTGCTCGAACCCGTCCGCGTCCGGGCCGGGCTCGACCTCCAGCGGCTCATCGGACGCGTCCGTCATCCTGCGCACCGCGCGACGAAGCTCCTCCGCCTCGGCGCGCAACCTGCCCACCCGGGACTCGAGCGCGACGCGTCCGGCCTCCAATTCGGCCTCACGCTGGTTGGCGACGGCTGGGTCCAGCCGCGTCCGATCGAAGACCAGCCGCCGGCGAGCTGCCATCACGTCTGCCAGCTCGGCGCGAGCGCCGTGCAACCCCGAAAGTGCGCGCTGGTACGCGAGCTCTGCCTGCTCGCGCAGTTCGTTCACGGCACCTCCGGGTGAGTTTGACCGGCCACGAATGACCGTAGGATGTGGCAGACATCGTCGCACCAAGCGAGGTTTGAAGTGGGATTGTTCCGCCCGTACGAGCGCTCCGAAGCCGACCAGCCGAAGCCGGAGGCCGCAAGTTCGTCCGCGAGCAGCAGCGCTGAGGCCGGCAAGCCGGCCAAGAAGGAAGTGCCCACGCCATCGCGTCGTGAGGCGGAGGCTGCCCGCCGTGAGCGGCTGAACCCAACGCTCACGCCGAAGGAGGCGAAGGCGCGGGAGCGGACCGCCAGGGCAGCTCTGCGCGACGAGCAGTTCGCCAGGACCGAGGGCACGCCGCTCAAGGTGCTGATGCGTGACTTCGTCGACTCCCACCGCGGGGTGGCGCAGTACTCAATGCCGATCCTGATGGTCACCCTCGCGGTGTCGCTGCTGCTCACGAACTTCAGCCAGGAGTTGGCGGTCGGGGTGACCATGTTCACCTACGCGATGTTCCTGATGATCGCGCTGGACGTGTTCCTGATGTGGCGGCGGTTCAAGAAGCTCGCCGCCGAGCGCCTGCCCGGGCAGCCGCTCAAGGGAATGCTCGGCTACATGATCAACCGCTCGATCAACCTGCGCCGGCTGCGCCTGCCTGCTCCACGGGTGAAGCCGGGCGACGAGATCTGATGGGTTACTACTGGGCGGCGACCCCAGAGCCGGCGGACGAGGTTTCGCGCGACCTCGGCCTTGAGGTCGAGTTCGATTCCCAGGGCGAGGCCGAGGCCTGGCTCACCGCCAGCTACGCCGAACTGGCGGACGCCGGCGTGCACGCCGTCGCGCTGTACGAGTCGGACCGGCTGGTCTACGGACCGATGAGCCTGGACGCCTGAGCCTGGCCCACCACGATCCCTGAGCCTGGCGAAGGTCCGTCCAGCAACGGGCTTCGACAAGCTCAGCCACCGTTTGCTGCTCTGGGTTAGCGCAAGCGTCCCTCGATGACCGTCGCGGTCTGCCGGAGCCGCTCCAGTACGCGTTCGGGATCGCCGGCCAGCGGCGTCCGCCAGGTGACCGCGACCGCCGCCAGATTGGACGCCGACCGCAGCCCGACCGCGACAGACGCGAAGCCCGCGGTCACGTCCGAATCTTCCTCGGCGTAGCCCCGGCGACGGGTGACTGCGAGGAGCGTCCGGAGCTCGGCAAGCGTCCGTGGGCCGCTTTCGGTGCGCCGCACCAGCGCAGCACCGGACGGGTAGAGCGCCCGCACGTGCGCCGGCGGCAGTCCCGCCAGGATCGCGCGTCCCGAAGCGGTGAGGTGCGCAGGCAACCGGACGCCGACGTCAGTGACCAGCCGGTCCGCTCCGGTTGCACGCTCCTCCACCAGGTAGACGACGTCTGCGCCCAGCAGCACCGCGAGGTGTGCGGAGAGGCCGAGCGAGTCGACCAGACGGGCGATCGGCACCCGGGCCAGCCGGGTCAGCGGTGCCTGCCGGGTGTAGCCCTGGCCCACCTCCCAGGCGGCGACACCGACTCCCCAGAGCTGGTCTTCGGGGTAGTGCACCACGAACGACTCGGCCGCCATCGCGGTGAGCAGGTGGTACATGCTCGACCTGGGCAGGCCGAGATCGTGCGCGATCCGCGCCGCCGGAACCGGCGTGGTGCGCTCGGAGAGGTAGCGCAGGACGCGAAGCGCCGCCGAGGCTGCAGGCACTGGACGGGTCATTGCCCAAGTCTCGCATCCGAGACAACTGGCTCCGGTCGAGGGTAGCGAAAGCGGGCGTGGCTGGCTTGAATCTGACCCATGGAGATCGTGTTGGGAGCGGTTCCGCTCACCCCGGCCAACGTGGTGGCGGTCGCTCGCGCAGGCGCGCGGGTGCGGCTGTCCAGCGAAGCCACGGCAGCGATCGACGCGTCGAGGGAGCACGTGGCGGCACTGGCCGCGACCGCCGAAGGCGTCTACGGGGTTTCCACCGGCTTCGGAGCGCTGGCCACGCGCAGCATCCCGGCGCCCGAGCGGGCGCAGTTGCAGCGCAGCCTGATTCGGTCACACGCGGCCGGCAACGGTCCGCTGGTCGAGCGCGAAGTGGTACGGGCGATGATGCTGCTACGCATCGCGACGCTGGCCAAGGGCTTCAGCGGGGTACGGCTGGCGACCGTCGAGGCGTACCTCGGATTGCTGAACTCAGGGCTGGTGCCGGCGGTGCACGAGTACGGCAGCCTCGGCTGCTCAGGTGATCTGGCTCCCCTGGCGCACTGTGCGCTCGTGCTGATGGGTGAGGGTGAGGTGCTGGACGGTTCGGTGGTTCGTCCAGCGGCCGCCGCGTTGGCCGAGCATGGGCTGGCCCCGATCGAGCTTGCCGAGAAGGAAGGCCTGGCGCTGATCAACGGCACCGACGGCATGCTCGGGCAGCTGGTGCTGGCGCTGGCCGACCTCGCGCTGCTGCTGGACACGGCCGATCTGGCTGCCGCGCTGAGTATCGAGGGCCAACTCGGCACCGACCGCACCTTCGCCGCCGACCTGATGGCGCTGCGTCCGCAGTTGGGGCAGTCACTCTCGGCCGCCAACTTGCGGGCGTTCCTGGCCGGTTCGCCGATCCTGGCCAGTCACCGGTACGGGGACGGGGTCGTGCAGGACGCCTACTCGCTGCGCTGCACGCCGCAGGTGCACGGCTCACTGCGGGACACCGCCGATTTCGCCAGCCGGATCGCCGAGCGCGAGCTGGCTGCGGCCATCGACAACCCGTCCGTGCTGGCGGACGGTCGGGTCGAGTCACACGGCAACTTCCACGGGGCGCCGCTCGCGCACGTGCTCGATTTCCTGGCCATCGGTGTGGCGGACGTGGCCTCGATCAGCGAACGTCGCACCGACCGCTTCCTGGACGTGCACCGCAATCGCGGGCTGCCGCCGTTCCTCGCCGACGACCCCGGGATCGATTCGGGCCTGATGATCGCGCAGTACACCCAGGCCGGAATCGTGTCGACGCTGAAGCGGCTGGCCGTGCCGGCGAGCGTGGACTCGATCCCGTCCAGCGCCCTGCAGGAGGACCACGTCTCAATGGGCTGGGCAGCGGCGCGCAAGCTGCGGACGGCTCTGGACGGGCTCGCGCGGGTGCTCGCCATCGAGATCCTGACTGCTTCGCGGGGCGTGGAGCTGCGGGCGCCGCTGCGTCCGGGGGTGGCCACGGCGGCGGCTATCTCCGTCCTGCGGGAAACGATCCCCGGCCCCGGCCCGGATCGCTTCCTCGCCCCGGAGATCGAGGCGGCCTACGTGCTCGTCCGCTCCGGCGCATTGGTTGCCGCCGCCCACCAGGCCACCGACGCGGATCCCGGCCTTCGCCGGGATGACGTGGTGGAGAAGACCGTCATCCCGGGCTTGCCCCGGGATCTCCCGTCCGCACCCGAGGAGAACCGATGAACCACGAACCCGTCCGCGCGCCGCGGGGAACCGCCCTCAGCGCGAAGTCCTGGCAGACCGAAGCTCCTTTGCGAATGCTGATGAACAACCTCGACCCCGAGGTCGCCGAGCGGCCCGAGGACCTGGTGGTTTACGGCGGCACGGGCCGCGCGGCCCGCTCGTGGGAGGCGTTCGACGCCATCGTCGCCAGCCTGCGCGACCTCGCCGACGACGAAACCCTCCTGGTGGCGTCCGGCAAGCCGGTCGGCATCTTCCGGACGCACGAATGGGCGCCACGCGTCCTGATCGCCAACTCGAACCTGGTGGGCGACTGGGCCACCTGGCCGGAATTCCGCAAGCTGGAGGCCGCCGGCCTAACCATGTACGGCCAGATGACCGCCGGCTCATGGATCTACATCGGCACCCAGGGCATCCTGCAGGGCACCTTTGAGACTTTCGGCGCGGTCGCGCGCAAGCGGTTCGGCGGCACGCTCGCCGGCACGCTCACCCTCACCGCCGGCTGCGGCGGCATGGGCGGAGCGCAGCCGCTGGCCGTGACCATGAACGAGGGCGCGGTGCTGATCGTCGACGTGGACGCGTCCCGCCTCGCCCGGCGGGTCGAGCACGGCTACCTCGACGAATTCACGTCCGACTACGCCGAAGCCGTGGCCAAGGTGCTGGCCGCGAAGGCCGAGCGGCGAGCGCTTTCGGTCGGCCTGGTCGGCAACGCCGCCGAAGTGTTCCCTCGCCTACTCGCTGAGGGGGTCGCGGTGGACGTGGTCACCGACCAGACGTCGGCGCACGACCCGTTGGCCTACCTGCCAGTAGGGGTTTCGGTCGACGAGTGGCGTGAACTCGCGGCGACCGATCCGGAGGGCTTCACCGAGCGCGCGCGTGCGTCCATGGCTGCCCACGTCGAAGCGATGCTCGGCTTCCAGGACCGCGGCGCCGAGGTCTTCGATTACGGGAACTCGCTACGCGCGGAGGCTCAGTTGGGCGGCTGCGAGCGGGCCTTCGACTTCCCCGGCTTCGTGCCGGCGTACATCCGTCCGCTGTTCTGCGAAGGGAAGGGACCGTTCCGCTGGGCCGCGCTGTCCGGCGACCCGGCCGACATCGCGGTCACGGACGCGGCGATCCTCGACCTCTTCTCCGACGATGCCCACCTGCGCCGCTGGCTGACCGCCGCGTCCGAGAAGGTGCACTTCGAGGGCCTGCCCGCCCGGATCTGCTGGCTCGGCTACGGCGAACGGCACCTGGCCGGGCTCAAGTTCAACGAGTTGGTTGCTTCTGGGGCGGTCTCGGCCCCGATCGTGATCGGACGCGACCACCTCGATTCGGGCTCAGTCGCTTCCCCCTACCGCGAGACCGAGGCGATGGCCGACGGCTCGGACGCGATCGCCGACTGGCCGCTGCTGAACGCCCTGCTGAACACGGCATCCGGCGCCACCTGGGTGTCGATCCACCACGGCGGGGGCGTGGGGATCGGCCGTTCGATCCATGCCGGGCAGGTAGTGGTGGCCGACGGCACCGACCTGGCCGCGCAGAAGATAGCGCGGGTGCTGACGAACGACCCCGGCACCGGCGTGATGCGCCACGTTGATGCCGGGTACGAACGTGCCCGCGAGGTCGCGCGCGAGCGCGGCGTCCGGATTCCGATGCTCTGATGTCCGGAGCAAACGAACTGCTGGCCGAGGTCGCCGGCATCGGCCGGGAGTCCGGCGGTGGCTACACCCGGCTGTCGTGGGACGCGGCCACGATGGAGTTGCGCGAGTGGTTCGCCGGCCAGGCGGACGCGCTCGGGCTCGATCTGGTCGTAGACGGCAACGGCAACCAGGTGGCCTGGTGGGGCTCGGGAACTGGTGCCCTGCTGCTGGGCTCGCATCTGGATTCGGTGCCCAACGGTGGTCCGCTGGACGGGCCGCTGGGGGTCACGTCGGCGCTCGCTGCGGTGGCGGCATTGCAGCGGGAGGGCTGGCGGCCTGCGCGTCCGATCGCGGTGGCGAACTTCACCGACGAGGAGGGCGGGCGCTTCGGGGTGGCCTGCCTGGGGTCGCGACTGGTCACCGGAGCGATCGCGACCGAAACCGCGTTGGGGCTGAGGGACGCGGACGGCAATACGCTCGCCGAGGTGATGGCTGCCCGCGGATTCGCACCCGAGGCTGCGGGCGTTGCCGACTGGCTAGACCAGGTGTCGTCATACATTGAACTACACGTGGAGCAGGGTCGCTGGCTTGCGCCAGCTGCGGCCCCGGTCGGCGTGGCCACCGCTATCTGGCCGCACGGCCGCTATCGCTTCGACTTCTGCGGACAGGGCAACCATGCCGGCGCGACCGCGATGGCGGACCGGCACGACCCGATGCTGGCCTATGCCGCCACGGTGCTGGCCGCCCGCGAGCTGGCTTCGGCGACCGACCAGCGGGCCACGCTCGGCCGGGTGCGGATCGAACCCAACAGCACGAACTCGATCCCTTCGCGGGTCACCGCTTGGCTGGACGCTCGGGCTTCGTCCGAAGCGGGGCTGGAGGCACTGGTCGCAGCAATCGTCAGCAAGGCCCAACTCGCCGCCGAAGTTGATGGCACCAGCGTCGAGGTGCGCGCCGAATCCGTCAGCGGCGCGGTCGAGTTCGACCACGCGCTTCGGCATCGGCTCGCCGCGCTGCTCGATGCCCCCGTGCTGCCCACCGGAGCGGGCCACGACGCCGGCATCCTGGCGGCGAAGCTGCCCACGGCGATGCTGTTCGTGCGGAACCCGACCGGGGTGTCGCACGCGCCCGAGGAGTTCGCGACCCCCGAAGACATCGACGCCGGGGTCGCCGCGCTCATCCAGGTCGTGCGGGAGGTCGGGTCCGAGGCAGCACGATGAGCGGCGCCACCTATCCCGCCTTCGCGAACTGCCATTCGCACGCTTTTCATCGCGCCCTGCGGGGTCGAGCCGGTGGCAGCGACTTCTGGGGTTGGCGCGAGGGCATGTACCGGGTGGCGCAGGTGCTCGATCCCGACCTCTACTATCGGCTGGCCCGCGCGACCTACGCCGAGATGGCCCTGGCCGGGATCGGGGCGGTGGGCGAGTTCCACTACCTGCACCACGACCGCGGTGGCGTCCGCTATGCCGAGCCGAACGCGATGGCCGATGCGGTGATCGCCGCTGCCTGGGAGGTTGGCTTGCGGATCTGCCTGTTGGACACCTGCTACCTGCGCGTGGGCTTCGACGACGCCGAACCGGCAGCTGCGCAGCTGCGGTTCTTCCACGCCGATGCCGCCGAGTGGGCTGCGGGTGCGACTGATCTGGCCGAGAAGTACGCCGACAATCCCGCCGTAGTGATCGGGGCAGCGATCCATTCGGTGCGTGCCGTTGACGAAGCCTCGCTGCCGATCGTCGCCAGCGCGCTCCCCTTTGCACCGCTACATGTGCACGTTTCCGAACAACCGGCGGAGAACGCCGCCTGTATGGCAGCCACCGGTCGCAACCCCGTCGAGCTGTTGGCCGACGCCGGCGTCTGGACGCCGCGCACCACCGCGGTACACGCCACCCACCTGACCGATGCCGACATCGCCACCCTCGGCGCGGCCGGCGGCTTCGTCTGCTTCTGCCCCACCACCGAGGCCGAACTGGCGGACGGGATCGGCCCCAGCATTGCTCTGCGCGCAGCCGGCGCCCGGATCACCCTCGGCTCGGATTCCAACACCGTGATCGACTTGTTCGCCGAGGCCCGCGGGCTCGCGCTGCACGAACGCTTGGCCAGTGGCTTCCGCGATGGCTGGTCGGCGGCAAAGCTCTGGCAGGCAGCGACCACGGACGGCGCCGCGTCGCTGGGCTTCGAGGGTCTGGGCGGCTTCGAACTCACCGAATCAGTGCGGACCGCCGGCGCGGGCGAGCCGATCTGGGCTGCCTCCGCCGCGGACGTGAAGCCGGCGCCCGACCTGGATCCGGGTTGGGTGACCGCCGAACTGCAGGCAGCCATCGACGAGGTCTGGAGTCGGACATGAGCGCAGCTTCGCTAGCCATCACCAGTATCGGCGAACTGACCACCTGGGACGACGAGCGGCCCATCCGCCACGACGCGGGCCTGGTGATCGAAGCGGGCCGGGTCGTCTGGGTGGGTGCGTCCGGCGACACCCCGTCCGCCGATCGCAGGATCGACGCCCAGGGTGGGGCGGTGATCCCAGGCTTCGTCGACTCGCACACCCATCTGGTCTTCGCCGGCGACCGGGCCGAGGAGTTCGCGGCCCGCATGGCCGGCAAACCGTATGCAGCCGGCGGCATCCGCACCACGGTAGCGGCGACGCGGTCAGCCACCGAGCCCGAACTTGAGCGCCTCGCCCGGCACCGGCTAGCCGAGCTCCGCGCCCAGGGCACCACCACGGTCGAGATCAAGAGCGGCTACGGCCTCGACGTGGCCACCGAGGAGCGGCTGCTGCGGGTCGCGTCCGCGTTGACCGAGGAGACCACCTTTCTGGGCGCGCACGTCGTGCCGTCCGGCTGGGAAGCGAACGCCTACGTCGAGCTGGTCACCGGCGAGATGCTGGCCCGTTGCGCCCCGTTCGCCAAGTGGGTGGACGTGTTCTGCGAGCGGGGAGCCATCGACGCCGATCAGGCGCGGCTGGTGTTGTCGGCCGGCATCGCCGCCGGGCTGCAGCCGCGGGTGCATGCCAACCAGCTCGGCCCCGGTCCGGGCGTGCAGTTGGCCTGCGAACTGGGCGCCGCGGCGGCCGATCACTGCACCTACCTGAGCGATTCGGACGTGTCAGCGCTGGCTGAGACCGGAGTGGTCGCCGGGCTGCTGCCGGGAGTGGAGTTCTCGACTCGGCATCCCTATCCGGACGCCCGGCGCCTACTGGACGCCGGGGTGCGGGTGGCGATCGCCACCGACTGCAATCCGGGCACGTCCTACACCTCGTCGATGCCGTTCTGCATCGCGCTGGCTGTGCGCGAAATGGGGATGACTCCGACCGAGGCGCTGCACGCGGCCACCCAGGGCGGCGCCGGGTCGCTGCGCCGCGAGGATGTCGGCCACCTGCGGCTGGGTGCGCGGGCCGATCTCGCGTTCCTGGACGCCACCAGCCACGTGCACCTCGCCTACCGCCCGGGTGTGCCCCTGGTGAAGCGCGTGCTGGTCGGCGGCGACGCTTGGGCCCGGGCTTAGCCCTCGCGGACGCCGGGCTCCACGAACGGGGGCTTGACCACCTCGAAGGGCTCCAGCCGGTCCCGGACGAGCACGTCGACTTGGTCACCGACCGCGACCGAACGGTCCAGGAGCGCCAAAGCGATGCCCGCGCCTAGCGTCGGCGAGAACGTCCCCGACGTCACCTCACCAACGCCCACGCCGCCGGCCTGCACCGCCATGTGCGGCCGCGGAATTCCCCGTCCGATCGCCTTCAGGCCCCGCAGCAGCGGCACGGCCTTCGCCTCGCGCTGGGCGCGCAACGCATCCGCACCCCAGAAGGTGGGCTTGGTCCAACCCACCGCCCAGTTCAGGTTCGCCATCACTGGGGAGATCTCCGGGCTCAGGTCGTGACCGTGCAGCGGGTAGCCCATCTCGGTGCGCAGGGTGTCCCGCGCACCCAGTCCACAGGTGAGGATGTCGTACTCCCGTCCGGCGGCCAGCACTGCGTCCCACACCTGCACCGCCGCGGACGCGGGCACGATCAGCTCGTAGCCGCGCTCCCCCGTGTAGCCGGTGCGGCAGACGATCAGGTCGACACCCCCGTAGGAACCCATCAGGAAGGTCAGGTAGTCGTGCCCGACCGGCAGCCCGAGCGCCGCCAGGGTCTCGTCCGAATTCGTGCCCTGCACTGCGATCACGGCGTGGTCGCGATGCTCGTTGCGCACCTCGATGCCGGCCGGCGCCGCCGCG
>Ga0116181_1000364_pt1 | contig 40896 bp, 36 predicted proteins | sample AD_UKC075_MetaG_FD_89752 | JGI IMG/M metagenome (GOLD analysis project Ga0116181, IMG submission 89752) | Active sludge microbial communities of municipal wastewater-treating anaerobic digesters from USA - AD_UKC075_MetaG | ecosystem: Engineered > Bioreactor > Anaerobic > Digestate | place: USA... | reverse complement strand
GTTGATCAGGTAGCGCACCTGCTTGTGGTTGCGCATCGTCGACGACAGCGGCTGGAAGCTCGCCAGCACCGCCGCCACCACCAGGGCCAGGCCAAGCAGCAGGCCGCCCAGGTTGCGGCCCAGGCGGGCGCCAAGCCGGCCGAAGTGCACCGGCGTGCGCCACACCGCCCAAGCCGGCAGCAGGCCGCCCAGCACCAGGGTGGCCAGCATGCGCAGGCTCAGCACATCGGCCGCCTCGCGCGGGTCGGTCTGCAGCACGTTCACCAGCATCGTCTGGTCGATGACGATGCGGTAGGCCAGCATGTAGTGCGCGCCCGCCGCCGTCGCCAGCAGCAGGAAGATCGCCACCGGCTTGAGCGTGAGGCGCCAGGCCAGCGCACTCATCAGCGCCACCAGGGCGCCGAAGACGGCCACGCCCAGGGCCACCGCCAGGCCCCAGCCCTTGGCTGTCTGCAGCAGGCCCAGCTCGGCCAGCGCCTGCCACAGCGGCCAGTTGCCCAGCACGGCGATCAGCGCCGCCACCGCCAGCACCAGGCGCAGCGGGCCACGCCCGCGGTCCGCGCCCGGGCCGCGCCGGTCCTGCCCCACCGCGGGCCGGCTCATGGCGCGGCCACCGGGGTGGTGGCCGGTGCCAGGCGCCGGCGCAGGCCGTCCAGCGCCGAGGCCAGGCACCAGCACACCCAGCCGCTCCACAGCGTGTGGCTCATGAAGTGCGCGCCGCGCCATTGCTGCGACAGGCCCAGCACCAGGCCCGCGGCCAGCGCCCACAGCAGCCAGCGCCGGGCCAGTGCCGGTGCCACGTCGCGGAAGACGAAGAACCCGCCGATGAAGGCGAAGCCGGCGCTGGCATGGCCGGCCGGAAAGCAGCCGCCGCGGCCGCCGGGCGGCGTGATCCACCAGGCCCAGTGCGACACCGGCTCGACCAGGCCGCCGTAGGCGGTCAGGCTCCAGGGGCAGGCGGCGGGATTGCCCGCCTTCAGCAGCGCCACCCCCGCCACGCTGAGCAGCATGCCGCCGGCCAGCTGCAGGCGCTGCGCCAGCGTCAGCAGGCGCAGCGGGCCCAGCGGCCACCAGGCCCCCAGGCACAGCGCCAGGGCCAGGGCCCAGGCCACGATGCGGCCACCGCCGTGCAGCACGGCTTCCAGCAGCCAGTGGCTGCGCAGCGGAAAGCCGGCGGCCGTGCCGGCCAGGTCGGCCAGCCGGCGGTCGCCACCGGCGGCCTCCCAGGCGAGAAAGGCCAGCGCCAGGCCGGCGGTGACCAGCGCCAGGCGGCGCCGGCTGGCGGGCTGTCGGGCATCGGCCGGCAGCGGCACGGCGGCAAGGAGCGACGGAAGGGGCACGGAGACAGGCGCTGCCGGGACCGGCGGGCGCGGGAACAGGGAAGAGCCGGGCATGCTGCAGACAAGCCATTAACAGCGGATTAAGCCGCGCAGGATGCCACCGCCCCCGGCCCGCACAATCCGATGATGCGCGTGCTCGTGCTCGAAGACGACCGGCGGATCGCCGACGGCCTGGCCGCCCACCTGGGCCGCCAGGGCCATGCGGTGGACACCGCCGCCACCCTGGCCGACGGCTGGGCCGCGCTGTGCGCCGAGCCCTTCGACCTGCTGCTGCTGGACCTGGGCCTGCCCGACGGCGACGGCACCACGCTGCTGGCCCGCCTGCGCGCCGCGCCGCGCGGCGGCCTGCCCGACGCCCACACCCCCGTGCTGGTGATGACCGCCCGCGACCAGGTGGCCGCGCGCATCGGCGCCTTGGACGGCGGTGCCGACGACTACGTCACCAAGCCCTTCGACCCCGACGAGCTGGCCGCCCGCATGCGTGCCCTGCGCCGCCGCGCCGCCGGCCGCGGCCAGGCGCTGCTGCACCACGGTGACCTGGCGGTCGACCCGGCCGCGCGCAGCGTGCAGCGCCGCGGCGTGCCGGTGGCGCTGTCGGGGCGGGAGTTCGCGGTGCTGCTGCTGCTGCTGGAGGCCAGCCCCCGGGTGCTGTCGCGGGCGCAGATCGAGGCGGCCCTGTACTCCTGGGACGCCGTGCTGGAGAGCAATGCGATCGAGGTCCATGTGCACCACCTGCGCAAGAAGCTGGGCGAGGGCCTGATCCGCACGCTGCGCGGCGTGGGCTACTGCATCCCCGCCCCGGCGGGCGGCAGCGGCGGATGAACCGGCCGTCGCGCTCCCTGTTCGGGAGCCTGCTGGCCTGGAGCCTGGGCTCGCTGGCCCTGCTGTGGCTGAGCATGCTGGTCGCCGGCTACCTGACCGGCCTGCGCGAGACCGACGAGCTGGTCGACGGCCAGCTGGCCAGCATGGCCGCGCTGCTGGCCCGGCTGGACAACGGCGGGCGCTGGCTGCCTGCGGCGGGCGATGCCACGCCACCGGAGGCCAACCAGCCGCTGCAGCACGAATACCAGCGCGCCTACAGCCTGGTGGTGTGGGACACGCATGGCCGCGTGCTGGCACACCAGGGCGCGGCGCCGCTGCCGCCGTTCAGCCGCGACGAGGGCTACGCCACGCTGCAGCTGGGCGCGCCGGCCCAGCCCTGGCGCAGCTTTGCCCGCTGGAGCGACGGCGCCAGCCCGCGCCGGGTGATGGTGCTGATCGACGCCGCCGGCCGCACCGAGCTGGGCTGGGACATCGCCGGCCAGGTGGCCGCGCCGGGCCTGTGGCTGCTGCCGGCGCTGGCCCTGGCGCTGGGCCTGGCGCTGCGCCGGGGCCTGCGGCCGCTGCAGCAGCTGTCGGACGACCTGCAGGCCCTGCAAGTGGAGCAGGGCCAGGGCCTGCACAGCCCGCACCCCGAGGCCGAGTTCCGCACCGTGGTGGCGGCCATCAACACCCTGGTGGAGCGCTACCACGCCGCGCTGGCGCGCGAACGCGAACTCGCCAGCGAGCTGGCGCACGAGCTGCGCACGCCACTGTCGGCCCTGGTGCTGCAGGCGCGCACGCTGCGCGAGTCACCCGCCGACGTGGACCGCGCCGCCCTGGCCCGGCTGGAGCAGGACGCACTGCGCGCCGGCCAGGTGCTGGCCGAACTGCTGGCCCTGGCCCGCGCCAGCCGCACCGCCCTGGGTGAAGCCGCCCAGCCGGTGGACCTGCCGGCGCTGGCGCAGCAGGTGCTGGCCGACCGCGCCGAAGCCGCACTGGCCGGCGGCCACGACCTGGCCCTGGTCGGCGGCGACGCGGCCTGGGTGCTGCCAGGCCATGCGCTGTTGCTGGGCCTGGCCCTGGGCAACCTGGTCGACAACGCGCTGGCGCATGCCGGCGGGCCCAGCCTGGTCGAGCTGCGGCTGGATGCCGCGCAGCGCAGCGTGCTGGTGTGCAACGGGCCGCTGCCGGGGGCCGTCGCCCCGCCCGCCGGCACGGCGCCCACCGCGCTGGGCCTGGGCCTGGGCCACCGCGTGGTGGCCAAGGTGGCCGACCTGCACGGCGCCAGCTTCGCGGCCGTGCCGGCGCCGGCCGGGTTCACCCACGGCTACCAGCTGCGGTTCGGGGCGTCCAGCCTCACCCCGCCAGCGCCTTGAACAGCGCCACGCGGTTGTTCAGCTCGCCCTGGCGGGCCTGCAGCACCGCCTGCTCGGCGGCGAACAGGCCGCGCTCGGCCTCCAGCAGTTCCAGCGTGCTGGCCGCGCCCTGGTCGGCGCGCAGCCGGGTCAGGCGCGCGGTCTCGCGGGCGGCGCTGCGCTGCTGCTCCAGCGCCTCGCGCTGGGCGCGCCAGGTGGCGCCGCCAGCCAGGGCATCCGCCGTTTCGCGGAAGGCGGCCTGGATCGCCCGCTCGTACTGCGCCTGCGCCGCCAGCCGGCTGGCCTGGGTCGCCTCCAGGTTGGCCTGGCGCCGGCCGCCGTCGAACACCGTCAGCGCCAGGTTGGCCGCCAGCGTGTAGGCGAAGTTGCCGCCCTGGAACAGGCCGCTCAATTGCGGCGACACCTGGCCGGCCTGGCCGGTCAGCGTGATGCTGGGCAGGAAGGCGGCCCGCGCCGCGGCGATGTTGGCGTCGGCCGCCCGCAGGGCCGATTCGGCCTGCATCACGTCGGGCCGGCGCAGCAGGGCGGTCGACGACAGGCCGGCCGGCACTTCGGTGAGCCAGGCGTCGTCGGCCAGCTTTGGTCCGCTGGCCAGCGGTGCGGCCAGCGCGTCGGCGGGCAGCGGACGGCCCAGCAGCAGGGCCAGCGCATTGGCATCCTGCGCCTGCTGGCGCTCCAGCTGTGCCAGGGTGGCGCGGGCCTGGGCGACCAGGCCGGCCTGCGCCTGCAACTCCAGCTGGCTGGACGCGCCCACGCTCTCGCGCAGGCGCACCAGCTTCAGCGTCGCCTCGCGGCTGTCGACCGTTTGCCGGGCCAGGGCCAGCAGCTCGGCATCGGCCTGCAGCGCCAGCGCGCCCTGCAGCACGCCGGCGACCACGCTCAGCTCGGTGGCGCGCTGGGCCTGGCTGCTGCCCAGCAGTTGCGCCGCCGCAGCGTCGCTGAGGTTGGCGAGGCGACCGAAGAGGTCGATCTCCCAGCTGGCCAGCTGCACGCCGGCGGTCAGGGTGTTGGCCTGCTCGCCCTTGCTGTTGGGCGCGCGGCTGGCGTTCAGCCCGGCACCGACGATGGGCAGGCGGGATGCGGCGCTGCTGTCGAACTGCGCCCGCGCCCGCTGCACGTTGGCCGCGGCCACGCGCAGGTCGCGGTTGTTGGCCAGCGCCAGGGTCACCCAGTCCTTCAGCCGGGGCGACTGCACGACCTGGGTCCACTGGAAGGTGGGCGTGTCGTCGGCCGCACCCGCTGCTGCGGGCAGGCGGGCCGGCACGTCGGCCTGCTGCAGGGCCTGGTCGGGCGCCGGGCCTTTCCAGTCAGGCGCGCTGGCGCAGCCGGCCAGGGCCAGCGCTGCCACCAGCGCCGTCAGTGAAAAACCGCGGCTCATGCCGACTCTCCCGTGGTGTGGGGCACATGCGAGGGCACCTGCGGCACCGGCTTGGGTGCGGCGATCGAGGTGCCGTGCGGCGCGCCGCCGCTGTGCGGGAACAGCCGGCGCACGACGACGAAGAACACCGGCACCAGGAACACCGCCAGCACGGTGGCGGTGATCATGCCGCCCATCACGCCGGTGCCGATGGCGCGCTGGCTGTTGGCGCCGGCGCCGGTGGCCAGGGCCAGCGGCAGCACGCCCAGGATGAAGGCCAGCGAGGTCATGATGATCGGCCGGAAGCGCAGGTGGCAGGCGGTGAGCGTGGCCTCGATCAGGCCCATGCCCTCGGCCTGCAGGTCCTTGGCGAACTCGATGATCAGGATGGCGTTCTTCGCCGACAGGCCGATCACCGTGATCAGGCCGACCTTGAAGTACACGTCGTTGGGCATGTCGCGCAGCGACACCCCCATCAGCGCGCCCAGCACGCCCAGCGGCACCACCAGCAGCACGGCCACCGGAATGGCCCAGCTTTCATACAGCGCGGCCAGGCACAGGAACACCGCCATCATCGAGAACGCCAGCAGGATGGTCGCCTGCGAACCGGACAGCTTTTCCTCGCGGCTCTGGCCGGTCCACTCGAAGCCGAAGCCCGGCGGCAGCTGCTTGGCCAGCTTCTCCATCTCGTCCATCGCCTCGCCGGTGCTGCGGCCGGGCGCGGCATCGCCGGCCAGGCGCATCGCCGGGTAGCCGTTGTAGCGCGTGGTCTGCATCGGGCCGGTGATCCAGCGCGTGCTGGCAAAGGCCGAGAACGGCACCAGCTGGCCGCGGCTGTTGGCCACCTGCAGCTTCAGCAGGTCCTCGGGCACCATGCGTGCCGGTGCGTCGGCCTGCACCACCACCCGCTGCAGCCGGCCGCGGCTGGCGAAGTCGTTGATGTAGGCCGAGCCCAGCGCCGTGCTCAGCACCGCGTTGATGCTGTCGAAGCCCACGCCCTGGGCATAGGCGCGCTCGCGGTCGATGTCCAGCTGCAGCTGCGGCGCATCCTCCAGGCCGTCCGGGCGCACGCCCTGCAGCACCTTGCTCTGCATCGCCATGCCCAGCAGCTGGTTGCGGGCGGCCAGCAGGGCCTCGTGGCCGTTGCCGCCACGGTCCTGCAGGCGGAAGTTGAAGCCGGTGGCCGTGCCCAGTTCCGGAATGGGCGGCGGGCTGAGCGGGAAGACGAACGCATCGCGGATGCCCATGAACGCACCGAAGGCGCGGCCGGCCAGGGCCTGCGCGGTGTGGTCCTTGCCCTTGCGCTCGCTCCAGTCCTTCAGCGGCACGAACACCAGGCCCGAGTTCTGGCCCTGGCCGCTGAAGCTGAAGCCGATCACCGCCACCACCTGGTCGACCTCGGGCTGCTTGGCGAAGAAGCCCTCGACCTGCTGCATCACCGCGGTGGTGCGCTCGACCGTGGCGCCCGGGGGCAGCTGCACGTTGACGATCAGGTAGCCCTGGTCCTCGTTGGGCAGGAAGGACGAGGGCAGGCGCACATAGGTCCAGCCCACCACCGCCACCACCACGCCGAAGACCAGCATCCAGCGCCCGGCCTTGGGCAGCATGCGCGACACTTGGCCCTCATAGCCCTTGGCGGTGCGCTTGAACACACGGTTGAACCAGCCGAAGAAGCCGCGCCGCTCGTGGTGGCCCGACAAGGGCTTCAGGAAGGTGGCGCACAGCGCGGGCGTCAGCGTCAGCGCCAGGAAGGCACTGAACACGATCGCCGACACCATGCTCAGCGAGAACTGCCGGTAGATGCTGCCCACGGCGCCGCCGAAGAAGGCCATCGGCACGAACACGCTGACCAGCACCACGGTGATGCCGATCACCGCGCCGGTGATCTGGCCCATGGCCTTGCGCGTGGCCTCGCGCGGGGAGAGCCCCTCCTCGGCCATCAGCCGCTCGACGTTCTCGACCACCACGATCGCGTCGTCGACCAGGATGCCGATGGCCAGCACCATGCCGAACAGCGTCAGCACGTTGATGCTGTAGCCCATGGTCAGCAGCATGCCGAAGGTGCCCAGCAGGGCCACCGGCACCACGATGGTGGGGATCAGCGTGTAGCGCAGGCTCTGCAGGAAGACCAGCATCACCACGAACACCAGGGCCACCGCCTCGACGAGCGTTTCGATGACCTGGGTGATCGAGATGCGCACGAACTTGCTGCTGTCGTACGGCACCTTGTAGTCCACGCCCGGCGGGAAGTAGGCCTTCAGCTCGGCCATGCGCTTCTTCACCGCATCGGCGGTGGCCAGGGCATTGCCGGTGGGCGACAGCTGCACGCCGATGCCGGCGCTGGGCTGGCCGTTCAGGCGCGAGAAGCTGCCGTAGCCCTGGGCGCCCAGCTCGATGCGGGCGACGTCGCGCAGGCGCACGCTGCTGCCGTCGGCATTGGCCCGCAGCACGATGGCGCCGAACTGCTCGGCACTCGTCAGCTGGCCGCTGACGACGACGGTGGCGCTCATCGGCTGGCCGGGCACGCCCGGCTGCTCACCCAGGGTGCCGGCCGACACCTGGGCGTTCTGTGCCCGGATCGCGTTGTTGACATCGGCCGGCTGCAGGCCGAAGGCCACCAGCTTGGACGGGTCCAGCCAGACGCGCATGGCCCGCTCGGTGCCGAAGAGCTGGGCCTGGCCGACACCGGCGATGCGCTGCAGCTCGGGCTGGATGTAGCGCGCCGCATAGTCGCCCAGGCTCACCGGGTCGTCCGACGGATTGCTGCTGGTCAGCGACACGAACAGCAGGAAGTTCGAGCGCGCCTTGTCGATGCGCACGCCCTGCTGCACCACGGCCGTGGGCAGGCGCGGCGTGGCGCGCGAGAGGCGGTTCTGCACCTCGATCTGCGCCAGGTCGACATTGGAGCCGGGCTCGAAGGTGGCGGTGATCGAGCCACCGCCGTTGGCCTGGGCCACCGACTCCATGTAGATCATGCCGGGCGCGCCGTTGAGCTCCTGCTCAATGACGGACAGCACGCTGTCTTCCAGCACCTTGGCCGACGCGCCGGGGTAGGCCGCCTGGATGACGATGGCCGGCGGCGCCACCGTGGGGTATTGCGCCACCGGCAGCTTGGTGATGGCCGCCCCGCCCAGCACCGCGATGAACAGCGCGATGACCCAGGCGAAGATCGGCCGGTCGATGAAGAAACCCGAGAGCATGGACGTGGCTCCCGGTCAGCGGCTAGCGGCCGGTGCGGGGGAGGCCGCCGATGCGGCCGGGGCTGCAGCAGACGCCGCGGGCGCTCCAACACGGTCGCTGCCTCGCGACCGCGCCCCATCTCCTCCAGGCACCCACGGCACCGCGTTCACCGGCGAGCCAGGCGCCATCATCATCTTCTGCACGCCGTCGACGATCACCCGGTCACCCGCACTCAGCCCGCTGGTGACGACCCAGTCGCCGCCCTGGGCGCCGGCCACGGTGATCTGGCGCGGTGCCGGCTTGTTGTCGGCGCCCACCACCAGCACCGTGTCGCCGCCCGCACCGCGGGTGACGGCCTGCTGCGGCAGCTTGATTGCCTGCGCGCTGGTGGCCTGCACGATGCGCACCTTGACGAACAGCCCCGGCAGCAGCGTGCCCTGCGGGTTGGGCAGCTCGGCGCGCAGGCTGACCTGGCCAGTGGCGGCGTCCACCGCCGGGTCGGTGAACAGCAGCTTGCCGGCCTGCGGATAGACGCTGCCGTCGTCCAGCACCACCTGCACCGCTGCAGCGCTGCTGCCGGCGGCGCGCTGCAGCTTGCCGCTGTCGAAGGCCTTGCGCAGGCGCAGCACCTCGCTGGCGCTCTGGGTGAAGTTGACGTAGAGCGTGCTGGTCTGCTGGATCACGGCCAGCTGGGTGGCGTCGCCCTGGCCCACCAGCGCGCCTTCGGTGACCAGCGCCCGGCCGATGCGGCCCGCGATGGGCGCGGTGATCGCGGCATAGCCCAGGTTGATCTTCGCGCTCTGCAGCGCGGCACGCGCCGTCGCCGCGTCGGCCTGGGCAGCCTTCAGCGTAGTCTGCGTCTGCAGCCATTCCTGGGCACTGATGGCCTTGGCCTCGGCCAGCGGCTGGTTGCGCTGCAGCTGCGCCTGGGCCTGGGCCACGGCGGCATCGGCGCGGGCCACGGCGGCCTCGGCGCTGGCCACGGTGGCGCGCAGCGCGGCGTCGTCGAGCTGGAACAGCGGCTGGCCGGCCATGACCTCGCTGCCCTCGGTGAACAGGCGCCTGGCCACGATGCCCGGCACGCGGGCACGCACCTGCGCCGTGCGCCAGGCTTCCAGCCGGCCGGGCAGCTCGGTGACCAGCGGCACGTCGGCCGGCTGCACCGTCACCACGCCCACGGTGGGCGGCGGCATGCCGCCACCACCACCGCCCCCGCCGCCCGCGCCACCCTTGGGCGCGTCACCGCCGCCGCAGGCGGCCAAGGCCGCGACCAGCGGCAACCAGAGCGCTGCGGTGGTGCGCAGCAGGGAGGTGGGTTGTGGCATGTTGGAGGACTTCATGACGGCAGGAAGAAGTGCCGAGGCCGCGCAAGTTGCGCGCCAGGGTGTCGGGGATGGCGCCCGGAAGGGGGCGATGTTGGCATGGGAAAAATGGGGGGCGAAGATGACGCTTCCGTCATCCGGCGAGGGGGGTCGCGGCGCGGCGCTGCCGCTCCTGCTCCACCATCGCCAGGCCGTTGCGCAGCAGGCCTTCGGCCCAGCGTGCGGCGGCGTGGGGCGCCTGGTTCAGCTGCTGCGCCACGGCGTCGATCACGTCGCGGCCCAGGTGCAGGTGCACACCCAGGGCCGACAGGCAGACCACCAGGCGGTGCAGTTCGTCGTCGGGTTCTGCCAGGCCCAGGTGGCGGCACAGCACCGCCACCATCGCCTGGTGCATCGGGCGGATGCCGGCGTTGAGCTTCTCGTCCCACAGGCCGGTGGGCTCGACCATCTCGCGCAGGCGCAGCTTGACGAACAGCAGGCCGTCCTCACCGTCGTCCAGCGGGGCGACGAAGGGCGCGTAGTAGGCGCGCAGCGCGTCCGCCAGCGTCAGCGCCGGGTCGCTGAAGCCGGCGATGCTGTCGTCGATGTCGCCCATCGGCTCGAAATAGACCGCCTGGTACAGGCCGGCCTTGTCGCCGAAGTAGTAGCTGATGGCCGCCACGTTGACACCGGCGGCCTGGGCCAGCTCGCGCGTGGTGGTGGCCGCAAAGCCCTGCTGCGAGAACAGCCGCAGGCCGGCGCGCAGCAGCCGAGCGCGGGCCGGGTCGGGCTCGGCGCCGGTGGCGGCATCGGGCAGGCGGACGGCGGGCGGAACCATGGGCAGCAGTTTATGCGCTTCAATCAAACGATTGATTAACCCGCTGCAAGCGAGGGTTTCTGCGCTGGCCATGCCCCTTGTCGATCGGCACCGGCCTTGATCGACAGCCTTGCGGCGGCGTGGCTGCAGGCATAGGCTGTGTTCACCGGTCGATCGACATCCAGGCCGGACGCCTCCACACCCCACCCCGCGCCCGCCCTGCGGACCTGTGTGCATCGCGAGCGCTCCACCCGAGGAGAACCGCCATGCCAAGCCCACAACCCGCCACCGGCACCGCCGGCGCCACGGCAGCCGACGCTGCGGTGCAGGTGGCCGACATCCGCAGCCTGGCCCTGGTGGGCCCGGCCGGTGCCGGCAAGACCAGCCTGGCCGAGGCCCTGCTGGCGGCCAGCGGCGCCATCACCAGTGCCGGCAGCGTCGAGCGCGGCAGCACCGTGGCCGACCACGACCCGCTGGCGCGGCGCATGCAGCACTCGCTGCAGTCGGCCGTGCTGCACACGGCCTGGCGCGGCAGCCGCATCCACCTGATCGACACCCCCGGCGCGCCCGACTTCATCGGCATGAGCCTGCCGGCGCTGGAAGCGGTGGACACCGCCGTCGTCGTCGTCAACGCCAGCACCGGCGTCGAGCCGATGGCGCTGCGCATGATGCAGCACGCCGCCGAGCGCCAGCTCGACCGCGTGGTGGTGGTCAACCGCATCGACGCGCCCGGCGTGGACCTGGCGGCGGTGCTGGCGCAGATCCGCGACGCCTTCGGCCGCGAATGCCTGCCGTTGAACCTGCCGGTCACCCAGCCCGGCGGCGGCCCGGTGCAGGTGGTCGACGCCTTCTTCAACCGTGACGGCGACAGCGATTTCGGCCCGGTGGAGGCCGCGCACCGGGCGCTGGTCGAGCAGGTCGTGGAAGTCGACAGCGCCTTCGTCGACCGCTACCTCGAAGACGGCGACGTCGACCCCAGCGAGCTGCATGCGCCGCTGGAGCAGGCGCTGCGCGAAGGCCACCTGATCCCCGTGTGCTTCGTCTCGGCGCGCACCGGCGCCGGCGTGCAGGCCCTGCTGGACGTGGTCCACCACCTGCTGCCGCACCCGGGCGAGGGCAACCCGCCGGCCTTCCTGCGCGGCGAGGGCGCCGAGGCCCAGCCCATGCAGGCCGTGCCCGACCCGGCGCTGCATGTGCTGGCCCATGTGTTCAAGGTGACGGTGGACCCCTACATCGGCAAGCTGGGCGTGCTGCGGGTGCACCAGGGCACGGTCACGCCGGGGTTGCAGCTGTACGTGGGCGACGGCCGCAAGCCGTTCCGCGTCGCGCATCTGTACCGGCTGCAGGGCAAGGCGCATGTGGAGGTCGACCGGGCGCTGCCGGGCGACATCGTCGCCATCGCCAAGGTCGACGAGCTGCACTTCGACGCCGTGCTGCACGACGCCGCCGAGGACGACCACATCCACCTGGCGCCCCTGCCCCTGCCCGAGCCGGTGCACGGCCTGGCGATCCAGCCGAAGCGCCGCGGCGACGAGCAGAAGCTCTGGGACACGCTGGCCAAGCTGGTGGCCGAGGACGTGTGCCTGAAAGTGGCACATGAGGCCGGCACCAACGAGACCGTGGTCTACGGCCTGGGCGAGCTGCACCTGCGCCTGCTGCTGGAGCGCCTGCGCGAGCAGCACCGCATCGAGGTCGACACTCGGCCGCCGCGCGTGGCCTACCGCGAGACCGCCACCGCCGCCGCCGAGGGCCACCACCGCCACAAGAAGCAGACCGGTGGCGCCGGCCAGTTCGGCGAGGTGCTGCTGCGCGTCGAGCCGCTGCCGCGTGGCGCCGGCTTCGCGTTCGTCGACGCGGTCAAGGGCGGCACGATTCCCGGCGTCTACATCCCGGCGGTGGAAAAGGGCGTGCGCGAGGCCATGGCCGCCGGCGCGATCAGCGGCCACGCCGTGGTCGACGTGCGCGTGACCGTGCTCGACGGCAAGCACCACAGCGTGGACAGCAAGGAGATCGCCTTCGTCACCGCCGGGCGCAAGGCCTTCCTGGCGGCCATGCGCGAGGCCCGCGCCATCGTGCTGGAACCGGTGGTCGACCTGCAGATCAGCGCACCGGCCGCCGCCATGGGCGACATCACCGGCGACCTGGCGGCGCGCCGCGGCATGGTCGCCGGCACCCAGACCACGGCCCTGGGCGAGGTGGTGATCCAGGCCCAGGCGCCGCTGGCCGAGGTGGTGGGCTACCAGACGCGCCTGAACGCGATGACCAGCGGCGAGGGCCGCTACACGCTGGCGCTGTCGCACCACGCGCCGGTGCCGCCGAACGTGCAGGCCCAGCTTGTCGCCGGCTGGCAGGCGCACGAAGAGGACTAGGCCCACCCCCGACGGCCTTCGGCCACCTCCTGAAGGGGGCACCGCCAGCGGCCCGGCGAAGCCGGTTCCGCGACGGTCGCTCGCTTGGCGTGCCGTGGCCTAGGCGCCACGGCACGCCGGTGCCCTTGATCCATCACAACAATCTAGATGCGACTCGTTCGCATTTGCGTTAGCATGGCAAGCATCCGGTTCTCACCGCCTGCCCAGCCATGTCCACCGCCGCCCTGCCGCTGCACGCCTTCCCGGGCCCCCTGCCTTTCCAACGCACGCCGCGCATGCGTTCCGGGCTGCTGCTGATCGCCGCGGCACATGCCGCCGCGCTGTGGCTGTTCGTGCAAACGGACGTGCTGCACCGCGCCGTGCAGCAGGCCACGCCGCTGATGGTCGCGCTGCTGAGCGAGCCCGCGCCGCTGCGCCCGCCCGAGCCCAGGCTGACCACGCCCCAGCCGCAGCGCCCCGCGCTGCCGACGCCCACGCTGATGCCGCCGCCCGAGGTCAAGGTGGCCGACGCCGCACCGCCAGCCCCGCCACCCGCGCCGGTGATCGCCAGCGTGGTGCCGGCACCCGCAGCGCCCGCCGTCGCCGCCCCGGCCGAGACCGCCCCGGTGCGCGCCCAGCCCGCGCCGCCGGCCGTCACCGCGCCGCCGGTGCTGCCGGCCAGCGCCATCCGCTACCGCGTGCCGCCGCCGGTCGAGGTGCCGCTGGCCTCGCGCCGGCTGCGCGAATCGGGCACGGTGCTGCTGCGGGTGCTGGTCGATGCCCAGGGCCTGCCCAAGCAGATCACGCTGCACAAGTCGTCCGGCTTCGCCCGGCTCGACGAGCAGGCGCTGAGCGCGATGCGCCAGGCCCGGTTCCAGGCTGTCAACACCGACGGCCAGGCCATCGAGTGGCTGGTGATCGCTCCCGTGCAGTACGACGTGGACTGAGCCACCCCCGTTCCTGACGACCCGTTCCGTGCTGCGGCCAGGCCGCAGCCCTGGCCGCCGCATGGCCGGCCGCATTCCTTCCCGCCCTCTGGAGACCCCGCCATGACCCGCCCCTTCGACCCCGCCCTGCCACTGCTCGGCGCCCTGGCCGCCGGTTTCGGCCTGCACGCACCGGCCTGGGCGCAGGCCAGCCCCCCGGCCGCTGCGGCCAGCGCAGCCGACGACACCGCAGGCGCCACCACCCTGCCGGTGGTGCGCGCCCGAGCCGCTGCCGAGCCCACGTCCAAGACCAGCCTGCAGACCAACCAGACCAGCATCGGCAAGGGCACGCAGGAGCTGCGCGACATCCCGCAGTCGGTGACGGTAATGACCGAGCGGCTGATCGACGACGCCAAGCTCGACACCCTGCGCCAGGCCCTGCACTACACCGCCGGCATCACCTTCGCCGCCACCGAGAACGGCACCGACCAGGACATCCGCATGCGCGGCTTCCCGGTGGCGACCACCGGCGACCTGCTGATCGACGGCATGAAGGACCCGTCGCAGTACGACCGCGACAGCTTCAACTACGACCGCATCGAGGTGATGCGCGGCTCGGCGTCGATGCTGTTCGGCCGCGGCTCGACCGGCGGCGTGATCAACCAGGTCAACAAGAAGCCGGCGCTTTACGGCGCCAACGAGATCGTCACCACCCTCGGCACCGGGGGCAATGTGCGCCTGACCGGCGACATCCACCAGCGGCTGGGCGAGAACGCGGCGCTGCGCATCAACGCCATGGCGCAGGAGGCCGACAACCACGGCGCGAAGATCTCGAAATACGGCTTCGCGCCCACGCTGGGCTGGGGCCTGGGCACGCGCGACGAGTTCACCGTCGGCCTGTTCCACCTGAACGTGGACAACGTGCCGATGTCCAGCCTGCGCTACCTGGAAGGCAGCGTGGCGTCGCAGATCCCGGCGAAGAACTTCTACGGCACGGCCAGCGACTACCTGACCGGCACCGCCACCTACGGCACGGCCAGCTGGCAGCACAAGTTCGGCGATGGCAGCGTGTTGAAGACCCAGGTGCGCAGCGGCACCTACGACCGCGCCACCTGGGGCACGACCGCCGGCTACTGCGCCGTGGCGCTGACGGCCACCGGCACCTGCCCCACCGGCACGGCGGCGATGACGGCCGCCGCGCTGTCAGGCAGCACGGCGCTCACCCGCAGCGGCCTGGCGCCGCGCAGCGACACCATCACCGGCAGCTACCTGCAGACCGAGTACAGCCGCAAGTTCAGCGCCCTGGGCCTGCGCCACGAACTGCTGGCCGGCGTGGACTGGTCACACGAGGCGGCCGACCGCTCCACCGCCTACGGCACCGTGGGCACCAACTACAACAAGGGCGGCACCACCGTGGGCACGCACGATGACGGCCGCCTCACCGCCGCCCTGCCCACCTACCGCAAGAGCAGCGACTACGCCGGCACCAGCATCGGCGCCTATGCCCAGGACCTGATCGCGTTGACGCCCGAGTGGAAGCTGCTGGCCGGCCTGCGCTACGACCGGGTCAAGGCGACGATGAACAGCTACACCTTCGCCAACACCACCACCGCCACCACGCCCAGCGGCACCACCACGTCCGAGCTGTCGTACCCCGGCCTGTGGAGCCGCCGCTTCGGCGTGCTGTGGCAACCGGGGCCGTTCCAGTCCTTCCACCTGAGCTACGGCACCTCGTTCAACACCTCGGCCGACACCTACCAGTACACGACCCAGCAGACCGCCAGCGTCGGCGCCGAGAAGAGCCGCAACATCGAGCTCGGCGCCAAGCTGGACTGGCTGGACGGCGCGCTGTCGACCCGCGCGGCGATCTACCGCAGCGAGAAGTACAACGAGCGCACCACCGATTCCGATTTCGCCGGCACGTTCCCGGTGCTGTCTGGCAAGCGCCACACCGAGGGCGTGGAGTTCGACGTGGTGGGCAAGGTGACGCCCGAGGTCGAGGTCTACCTGTCGTACAGCCATGTGTTCAAGGCGGTGATCGACAAGGTGGGCACGGCGGTGATTCCGGCGGCCACCACCGGCTACACCAGCTACATCGGCGCGCCGGTGGGCCTGACGCCGAAGAACACCGGCGCGCTGTGGGCCAGCTGGCAGTTCACGCCCAAGTGGCGCATCGCCGGCGGCGTGCGCGGCGCGTCGGAGAACCACCCGCTGATCGGCGGCACCGCGGCGGCATCGAAGACCGCCCGTGCGCCGGGCTACGTGGCCTACGATGCGATGCTCGAATACACGGTGAGCCAGGACATGTACCTGCAGTTCAACGCAGTCAACCTGACCGACAAGGTCTACGGCGACCAGCTCTACCCGGGCTTCTACACGCCGGGTGAAGGCCGGTCGCTGAAGGCGACGGTGGGCGTGAAGTTCTGAAGCCATGCTGCTGCACATCCCGCGCCTGCTGGCGCCGGAATCCCTGGCCGCTCTCCAGGCTGGGCTGGCCGACGCACCCTGGGCCGACGGCCGCGCCACCGCAGGCGCCCAGGCGGCGCTGGCCAAGCACAACCAGCAGTTGCCGGAAGCCTGGGCCGGCCTGCAGCCGCTGCAGCAGTTGGTGCGCGAGGCGCTGGCAGCCAGCCCGCTGTTCTTCTCGGCCGCGCTGCCCAAGGACATCTCGCCACCGATGTTCAACCGCTATGGCGGCGCGCTGAACACCTTCGGCAACCATGTCGACAGCGCGGTGCGCCACGTGCCGGGTGGCGGGCGGGTGCGCACCGATGTGTCGTGCACCCTGTTCCTGGCCGACCCGGCCAGCTACGACGGCGGCGAGCTGGTCATCGAGGACACCTACGGCCCCCAGCGCGTGAAGCTGGCCGCCGGCGACTTGGTGCTGTACCCCGGCCACAGCGTGCACCGCGTCGAGCCGGTGACCCGCGGCCACCGCGTCGCCAGCTTCTTCTGGGTGCAGAGCCTCGTGCGCAGCGACCAGCAGCGCCGCCTGCTGTTCGACATGGACCAGCACCTGATGGCGCTGCGCAGCCGGCATGGCGAGGGCGATCCTTCACTGGTCGGCCTGACCGGCTCGTACCACAACCTGCTGCGGATGTGGATCGAGACCTGAGCGACGCGGTGGCCCACATCGGCCCGGTCAACCTGGCCGACCACGAGCGCCTGGCCCGCGAGCGCCTGCCGGCGCCGGCCTGGGCCTACCTCGACGGCGACGCGGCCGATGGCCTGACCCGCCGCGACAACGAAGCCGCCTGGCAACGCCTGCGCCTCTGGCCGCGGGTGCTGCGCCCGCTGGCCGGCGGCCACACGCGCTGCAGCCTGCTCGGCCGGACCTGGCCCAGCCCGCTGCTCATCGCCCCCACCGCCCTGCACCGCCTGGCCCACCCGGACGGCGAGGCCGCCAGCGCGCTGGCCGCCGGTGTGCTGGGCGCGGGCTACGTGCTCAGCACGCTGTCCAGCCTGCCGCTGGAGGACGTGGCGCGGGTCTTCCTGCCCGAGCCGCAGCGCGGCCCGCTGTGGTTCCAGCTCTACTGGCAGCCCGACCGCGGCCTGGTGGCCGAGTTGCTGCAGCGCGCCGAGGCCGCCGGCTTCGAGGCCATCGTGCTCACCGTCGACGCGCCCTGCCAGGGGGTGCGTGATGCCGAGCGGCGCAGCGGCTTCACGCTGCCGGCAGGCGTGGTGGCCGCCCACCTGCACGGCCGCGCCGCGCTGCCGATCGAGGTGCCGCCGGGCGGCAGCCAGCTCTTCGACGGCCTGCTGCGCCACGCGCCCGCCTGGGCCGACATCGCCTGGCTGCGCGGCCATACCCGGCTGCCGCTGCTGCTGAAGGGCGTGCTGCACCCGGCCGATGCCCGCCAGGCCGCCGCGCTGGGCGTCGACGGCCTGATCGTCAGCAACCATGGCGGCCGGGTGCTGGACACCACGCCGGCCACCGCCGACGCACTGCCGCTGATCGCCGATGCGCTGGCCGCCGCCGCGGGCCCGGCGCCGGTGCTGCTGGTCGACGGCGGCATCCGCCGCGGCACCGACGTGCTGAAGGCCCTGGCCCTGGGCGCGCAGGCGGTGCTGGTCGGTCGGCCGGTGCTGCACGGCCTGGCCGTGGGCGGCGCCCAGGGCGTGGCCCATGTGCTGCGCCTGCTGCGCGACGAGTTCGAGGCGGCGATGGCACTCACCGGCTGCGCCACGCTGGCCGACATCGACCGACGCCTGCTTGCGCCCTGACCCGGCCCCCGGCCGGCTGATGAACGCGGATTTATCATTCGGGCATGACCCCTGTGCACGACGTGGCGCGCATCCGCCTGGACAACGCCATGCGGCTGTTCGATGAATTCGTGCAGGCAGCCGCCCGCCAGCCCGACGCCGCCACCCTGCGCGGCCTGGAACGCCGCTTCGCCGAGCGGCTGCAGATCCAGCCCAGCTACTGGAGCCAGATCAAGAGCCGCTCGCGCCAGATCGGCGAGCGCCTGGCGCGCCAGTTCGAGCAGCTGTGCCGCAAGCCCGTGGGCTGGATGGACCTGCCGCACGACGGGCCGGCCAGCGCGTCTGCACCGCTGCCGCCGGCCGAAGAGGCACCCGCACCCGGCCAGCCGCAGGACGACGACGAACGCTTCATCGTCGGTCTGGTGCTGACCTACTACCGCCGCCATCCGCAGCGCGCCCGCACCCGGCTGCTGGACCTGCTGGGCGAGGTGCTGACGCCGGCCGCCGAACCCGCGCCACCAGCCGCAGCGACATCGGCCGCCGGCCCCGCGCCGCGCCCACCGGCCGCCCCGGGCGTGGTGCGCGGCGGCGCCCGCCCCGCGCCGCCGCCGCTGGACGACCACCAGCTCTGGCTGCAGTCGCAGGCCCGCGTCGCCCCGCTGAAGACCAGGCGCTGAACCCCGGCCCACGGCCACCGGTCCTTCAAGTTGGGGATGCCAGTGCCGATGCAGGCCATTTGCGGGGTTCAGAACCCTTGCGCAAGATAAATAACTGTTTATCATGCGCGCAAGTTTCGGTGATCAAGCCACCGCAGCGACACCCCCGATCCACCCCTTGCCCAGCCTGCTGCCTCCGCCCATGTCCCTGTCGGTCCTGTCGTCGCCCAACACCGCACGCCGTGCTTCGGCCGCGCTGGTCATGGCATCGGGCATCGGCCGACCGGGCACCGCCGGCCAGCATCAGGTTCACCACGCCGCACCGCCAGGTGCCGCTGCGGGATAGCGCGCCTCCGCTGGCGCGCTGTTCCCCCAACGGCCCGGGCGTCCCCAGCGTCCGGGCCGTTTGTCTTTCCGGCCGTTGTTGCGGCCTTGTTTCCCCCACCGGGCACCCCGTCGTGCCGAGGAGCGTCCCATGAAGATCAGCCTGCCCACCACCAAGCCCCGCAACCCGCTGGTTGCCGCCGCGCTGCGCCGCAACGCCGGCAGCCACCGGCCCAGCAACGCCAGCCAGCGCCAGCGCGCCGCCCTGGCGCTCAAGCGCGAGCTGCGGCACGAACACCCGCCCCACGTCTGAACCCTCGGCAGCCGGCCCACCACCACCCTCGACCGGCCGGGCTGCCCCAAGGAGCACACCATGCAGAAGAGCCTCTACGGCTTCGATGGCCCCCTCGTCACCCCCGTGCCCGGCCCGGGCCGCCAATGGCTGGCGCGCACGCTGCGCCTGTCGAGCCGGCTGCTCGTGCGGTTGGCCCGCCAGCTGGTGCTCCAGCCGCCCGACCGCCGCGCGCAGAAGGCACTGGAACTGGAGTTCCACGCCGAAGCCGGCGCCCCTGAAGGCGCGCTGTACGTCGACGGCAAGCTCGTCGGCTACCTGCCCGGCGTCAGCCGTCTGTGATCCGACGGTGAACCGGCCCGCCGCCCCGGCCATCCCCCAAGGATGGCCGGGGCCCGGCACCGGCTCAAGTCAGCCCGCGCCCGGCCGATGAATCCCGGACGATCCCTGCACGTCCGAGACAGGCCATGGCCGAGACACCCCTCAACACCGGCGACGCCGCACCCGCGGCCCCGCCGCCCAGCTTCATCACCACGCCGTTGCGCGACGTGGCAGCCTGGGCTGCCGCCTTCGACGCGCGCGAGATCCCGGTGCTGGCCGCCACCGCCAACGGCATCGAGGACCTGCGCTGCAACGAGGACGCGGTCGATGCCCACCTGCTGGCCGACGGCATGCAGGCCGACCCGCTGATGATCCTGAAGCTGCTGCGCCATGTGGCGCAGCTGCGCCGCGGCCGCGACCAGGCCGACGCCGAGACCGCCACCGAGGCCCTGGTGATGCTGGGCATCACGCCCTTCTTCCGCGACTTCGGGCCGCAGCCCACCGTCGAAGCGGTGCTGGCCAGCCAGCCGCAGGCGCTGCCGGGCCTGCGCCAGGTGCTGCGCCGCGCCCACCGCGCCGCCCGCTTCGCGCTGGGCTTTGCGGTGCACCGCGGCGACCACGATGCCGCCCTGATCCACGAGGCCGCCCTGCTGCACGACTTCGCCGAGCTGCTGCTGTGGGCCCACGCCCCGGCGCTGGCGCTGGAGATCGCCCGCCGCCAGCACCTGGACCCCGCGCTGCGCTCGGCCGAGGCCCAGCACGCGGTGCTGCACACCGACCTGGCGGCGCTGAAGGACGCGCTGATGCACCGCTGGCGCCTGCCCGAGCTGCTGGTCAAGATCAGCGACGACCACGCCAGTGCCAACCCGCAGGTGCGCAACGTGCAGCTGGCGCTGCGGGTGGCCCGCCACAGCAGCCAGGGCTGGGACAACCCGGCGCTGCCCGACGACGTCGACGAGGTCGCGGCCCTGCTGAACCTGGGCACCGCGCCCACGCTGCACCTCCTGCACGACCTCGGCCGCTAGCCTTCCAGGCGGCGCAGCACCTCGGCCCACACGTCGGGGTGCTCCAGCATCGCCACATGGGCGACCGCGCTCAGATGGCGGTTGTCGGCGCCGGGCAGCGTGGCCGTCGCCGCCGGGAAGACGATGTTGTCGGCGTGGCCGTGGAAGCAGGTGAACAACGCTGCCGGCGCCGCCGTGGGTGCCTTCTCGCCCTGCGCCAGCGCCGCCAGCCAGGACCCGCCGATGCGCATCTGCCGCGCATTGGTGGTGTGGCCGAAGCGCGCCATCCAGGTGCCGCGGTGCGGCGTGCCCACCGTGACCACATGCCGCACCCGCTGCGCCGCACCCGGCGTGGCCGCCAGCCAGGTCCGCGTGGCCAGGCCGCCCATGCTGTGGGCGACGACCAGCGGCGGCCGGCCGGTGGCCTGCTGCAGCCGCGCCACGGCCGCGTCGATGGCCGGCACCCAGGTGTCGATGGCGCCGAAGGCCGGCTCCAGCGTCAGCGCGGTGCAGGGCACACCCAGCGCCCGGCAGCGCCGCAGCCAGGGCCGCCAGACGCCGCGGTTGCAGAAGTAGCCGTGCACCAGCAGCAGGCCGGTGCGGCCGGGCACGGCGGGCACGTCGGGCTCGGCATCGGCGAAGAACGGCTGGTCGCGGCTGAACACCCGCCAGGCCGCCGCCACCTCGCCGGCCCAGGCGCGCAGCAGGTCAACCGCGCTGGCCCGCGGCACCGCGGCATCGCGCCCGAACAGCGCCAGCAGCAGGAATTCCAGCGCCAGCACCGGCGCGGTGGGCAGCAGGGCCAGCAACGCACCGCCGGCCATCGCCCAGCCCGGCAGGCCGGCGCGCAGGCTGAGGACCAGCCAGGCCAGCGCCGCCAGCAGCGAGGCGGCGACCATCCAGCGTTGCAGGCGGGCGAGCATGGCCTGCAGTTTCGCATCGGCCGCCGACCAGCCTTGACCGCCGCGCTGGCGGCCCGCCGCCGCCCGCGCTACGCTGGCTGACGATGAACCATCCGCTGGCCGACCGCATCACCGAGCACCTGCGCACCGTGGCCCGCCTGCGCGCCCAGCGCAGCGCCGACCCACCGCTGGCGCAGCGCGTGCTGGCGGTCAAGACCTACCAGGCGCAGCGCTTCGAGCGCAGCTATGCCGACCTGCTGGCCCATGCCCGCTACGGCGCGGCGGCACGCTTCTTCCTCGACGAGCTCTACGGCCCGCAGGAATTCAGCCGCCGCGATGCGCAGTTCGAGCGCGTGGTGCCGGCCCTGGTGCGGCTGTTTCCGGGCGAGCTGGTGGCCACGGTCGAGCAACTGGGCGAGCTGCATGCGCTGACCGAGGTGCTGGACGACAGCGCGGCCCAGCATCTGCCCGCCCTGCCCTGCACCGCCGCCGGCTATGCCGCGGCCTGGCAGGGCGCCGGACGGGCACCGGCACGCGAGCGGCAGATCGGGCTCACCATCGCCATCGGCAGCGCGCTGGAGGGCTACACCCGCAGCCGGCTGATGCGCACGACGCTGCGGATGATGCGCGGCCCGGCCCAGGCCGCCGGGCTGCAGGACCTGCAGCGCTTCCTGGAGGCCGGCTTCGACGCCTTCGGCGCGATGCGCGGCGCGGGGGAGTTCCTCGACCTGGTGGCGCAGCGCGAACGGGCGCTGGCCGCCGCGCTGTTCGCGCCCGATGCACCCGCCCAGGCCGCCCTGCCGCCCGCGGCCCGCCCGCCGGCACTGGCCGTGCTGCCCTGACGCGCCCGGTCACCCGGGCGGCAGCGCGGGGGGCGGGCCGCATGCTGCAATCGCCCGCTTGCACCGCCACCTGCCCCGCCCGATGCCCAGCGCCACCACCGACATCGCCACCACGCTGGCCCGGCTCAACGCCCAGGTGCTGGTGCGCGGCTGGCTGTCGGCCAACAACATCGTCTTTCGCCAGGGCGGACGCGGCCAGGTGGTCGACACCGGCTACTTCAGCCATGTCGACCAGACCCTGGCCCTGGTGGACCGGGCGCTGGCCGGCGCACCGCTGCACGCCGTGGTCAACACCCACCTGCACAGCGACCACTGCGGCGGCAATGCGGCGCTGGCGGCACGCTGGCCGCAATCCACGCTGCGGGTGCCGGAAGCCTCGCGCACCAAGCTGCTGCCCTGGGACGACGCGCAGCTCAGCTACCGCCTCACGGGCCAGACCTGCACGCCGTTCACGCCGCAGCACTTCATGGCCGATGGCGACACGGTGGACCTGGGCGGCCGGCCCTGGCAGGTGCATGCCGCGCCCGGCCACGACCCGGATGCGGTGCTGCTGTTCGAGCCCGACACCGCCACCCTGATCAGCGGCGACGCCCTGTGGGAGAACCGGCTGGCGATCATCTTTCCCGAGCTGGCCGACGCCCCCGCCTTCGACGACGTGGCCACGGTGCTGGACCGCATCGAGCAGCTGAGGCCGCGCCTGGTGCTGCCCGGCCATGGCCAGCCCTTCACCGACGTGGCGGCCGCGCTGGACGCCTCGCGGGCGCGGCTGGCGGCCTTCCGCGCCGCGCCGCTGAAGCACCGCGGCCATGCGGCGCGGGCCCTGGTCGTCTACCACATGCTGGAACACCGCCAGCGGCCCGAGGCCGCGCTGGTGCAGTGGATCGCCACCACGCCGATCTTCCTGCAGGCGCTACAGTGCGCCGACGACCCGCCGCGCGCAAGCCAGGCGGCGCAGGCCACGGTCGACCGCCTGCTGGCCGACGGCGTGCTGCTGCGCAGCGGCAGCGGCGATGGCGCGCTGGTGCGGATCGCCGACGGCGATTGATCAGCGCTGCGGCACGTTCACGCCACCCTGGGCGGGCGCGTCGGGCGTGGTGTCGCCCTGGTAGGGCAGCATGCCCTGCGGCGGCGCCGCGCCGGGCTGGATCACGGCCGGCGCCGCCACGCCCGGCAGCACCCGCGGCACGGGGCCAGGCTGCACCGGCAGGCGCGCCACGCCGGGCACGGCGCCTGGGGCCATGCCAGGCACGAACATCGGCGCCTGCGCCGGCAGGCCTGGCGGAGGCACGACGCCCGGCAGGGCATCGGGCCGGCCACGCTGCGGCTCGGGCAGCGGCGGCAGGCTCAGGGTGACGCTGGGCGCACCGGCGCCGGCACCCAGCTCCACCTGCCGCTGGGTGACGCTGAGCAGCTTCAGGCCGGGTTCGACCTCGCGGCCCACGCGCACCGGCCGGGCCGGCTTGCCGTCGACGGCGATCAGCGCCAGGCCGCTGCGGCCATCGCCCGCCTGGCGCGGCGCCACCAGGCCCACCAGCTGGAAGCGGCTGGACAGCGCCACCACCGGCGCCTCGACCACCGGCGCGGCCGGGGGCTGGCCCAGCAGGCGCACCAGGCTGCCGCCGGCCGGCGGCGCCGGTGCGGCCAGGCTGGCGCCGCCCGGCACCGGCGTGGCCCGCGTGAACAGGGGCAGGCCCCAGGCCACCGCGCAGCCCAGCACCGCGGCCCAGATCAGCAAGGTCGTCAGGCGGGCACCCATGTCAGGCCTGCCCGTCGGCGCGAAGGTTCTGCGGCAACCCCGGGCGCACACCGTGGGCCTGCCGGACGCCAGGGCGCCGTGAACGAAGTGGGCAAGTGCACAACATCACCCGATTATGATCATCGACCTGCCCCCCAAACGCCCGATCTGGCTGTCGCCCATGACCTTTGCCTGCACTTCCCGGCGCCCCGCGCGCGTGCCAGCCAGCGGCATCACCGCCCGGCTGCGCCGCGGCTTCACGCTGATCGAGCTGATGGTGGTGCTGGTGATCATCGGCGTGCTGGCCGCGCTGATCGTGCCCAACGTGCTGGACCGCACCGACGACGCCCGCGCCACCGCGGCCAAGGCCGACATCAACAACCTGATGCAGGCGCTCAAGCTCTACAAGCTGGACAACCAGCGCTTTCCCAGCGCCGAGCAGGGCCTGGAGGCGCTGGTCGCCAAGCCCACGGCCGGCGCGGTGCCGCCGAACTGGCGCAAGTACCTGGACAAGCTGCCGGCCGACCCCTGGGGCCGGCCGTACCAGTACATCTTCCCGGGCGTGAAGGGCGAGGTCGACATCTTCAGCCTGGGCGCCGACGGTCAGGCCGGTGGTGACGGCAAGAACGCCGACATCGGCTCCTGGCAGTAAGCCGGGCGCAGTGCGACCGGCGCTGCGGCGCGGCTTCACGCTGGTCGAGCTGCTGCTGGTGCTGCTGATCATCGCCCTGGCTTCGGGGTTGGTGAGCCTGGCGCTGCGCGATGGCGACGCCGTGGCCCTGGACCGGGAGGCGCAACGCCTGGCCGCCCTGCTGGAAAGCGGCCGCGCCGAGGCCCGCGCCACCGGCGTGGCGGCGCGCTTCGAGCTGGTGCCCGAGGGCGACCCGGGCGGCGGCAGCTTCCGCTTCACCGGCCTGGCGCCGGCGCCGCCGGGCCAGTGGCTGGTTGCCGAGGTGCGGGCGCAGATCGACCGCGGCAACGCCCTGCGCCTGGGCCCCGAGCCGCTGATCGGCGCGCAGCGCATCACCCTGCGGCTGAAGGACCAGACCCGGGTGCTGGCCACCGACGGCCTGGCGCCGTTCGCGGTGCTGGACACCGAGGCGGCCAGGCCATGAGGCGCGGCGGGCCGAGCGCCGGGCCCGCCACCGGCCAGAGACCGGTGGCCTTCGTCAGGCACAGACAGCCCGCAGGGACTGTCTGTGTCCGGCCTCAGTTCCCAAGCCGGACCGCCATCCCCTCGGGGGATCGGCCGACGTACTCGTCGGCCGAGGGGCGAGGATTCACGCTGGTGGAGGTGCTGGTGGCACTCGCCATCACCGCCCTGGCCCTGGGCGCGGGCATGAAGGCCGCCGGTGCGCTGACCGACAACGCCCAGCGCCTGGGCGACGTGACCGCCGCCCACTGGTGCGCCGAGAACGCGCTGACCGGCCTGCGCCTGGCGCGGCAGTTTCCCGACGTGGGCGATGCCGAGTTCGGCTGCAACCAGCTCGGGCGCGACTTCAGCGGCGTGGTCCGCAGCCAGACCACGCCGAACCCGAACTTCCGCCGCGTCGAGGCGGTGGTGTCGGACAGCGGCGGGCGCGTGCTGGTGACGCTGGCCACCGTGATCGGCAGGTACTGATGCGGCAGCACCACGGGTTCACGCTGGTGGAGGTGCTGGTCGCGCTGCTGATCATGGCCGTGATGGCGGCGATGGGCTGGCAGGGCGTGTCGGGCATGGCGCGGGCCCGCGACATCGGCTCGGCCGCCAGCGAGCGCACGCTGCGGCTGTCGGCGGTGGTCGGCCAGTGGGAGAGCGACATCGCGGCCATCTACGACAACCCGGTGGTGCCGGGCATCGCCTTCGACGGCGCGGCGCTGCGCCTGGTGCGGCGCAACGGCGACGGCGTGCAGGTGGTGGTGTGGGCGCTGCGCGAGGGCCGCTGGCAGCGCTGGCCGGGCCCGGTGGTGCAGCGCAGCCAGGCGCTGCGCGACAGCTGGATGCAGAGCCAGCAGCTGCAAGGGCAGGAACCGACGCAGCTGCAGGTGCTCGACGGCGTGGCGGCCTGGCAGGTGTACTACTGGCGCGGCCAGGGCTGGAGCAACGCGCAGTCCAGCGGCGACACGGTGGCGGTGACCGAGCCTGCCGCGCTGCCGCCGCCACCGCCAGCCAGCGGTGCGAGTGCGCCGGCCGGTGGCGCCAGCAGCCCGGCCACCGGCACGGCCGGCGCCGATAGCGGCGCGGCCGCCCCGGGTGGCGGCGCCAGTGCCGCTGCCGGCGGCGCCAGCGCGCCGGCCACCCGCCTGCGCAGCCTGCTGCCCACCGGCGTGCGGCTGCAGATCGACCTGCCCGAGGGCCGCATCGTGCGCGATGTGATGCTCACGCCTGCGGCATGACGCCCCGCGCCCCGGTCCGGCCCCGCCACGGTGCCGCCCTGCTGGTGGCCATGGTGCTGCTCAGCGTGGTGGCCACGCTGGCCGCCGGCATGGTGTGGCAGCAGTGGCGGGCGGTGCAGGTGGAGACCGCCGTGCGGGCCCGGACGCAGGCCGGCTGGCTGCTGCTGGGCGCCGAGGACTGGGCGCGGCTGATCCTGCGCGAGGCCCGGGCCACGCCGGTCAGCCTGAACGATGCCTGGGCCTCGCCGCTGGCCGAGACCCGCCTGTCCAGCTTCCTGGCCGCCGACCGCGACAACAACGCCGACGCCGGCCCCGAGGCCTTCCTGGCCGGCGCGATCAGCGACGCGCAGGCGCGCTACAACCTGCGCAACCTGATCGTCGAGAACAAGGTCGATGCGAAGCAGCAGCAGATCCTGGAGCGGCTGTGCACCAGCGTCGGCCTGGGGCCCGACACCGCGGCCCTGCTGTCGGCCAGCCTGCTCGCCAGCCAGCAAGGCGATGCCGGCGAGGTGCCGCTGCCGCCGCAGCAACTGGACGACCTGGCCTGGGTGGGCCTGCCGCCCGAGGTGCTGGCGCGGCTGGCCCAGGTGGCGGTGCTGCTGCCGGCGCCCACGCCGGTCAACCTGAACACCGCCTCGCGCGAGGTGCTGGCCGGCGTGGTCGAGGGCCTGGACCTGGGCAGCGCCGACCGGCTGGTGGCCGCGCGCCAGCGTCGGGCGCTGCAGAACCTGGGCGATGCCACCGCCATCGTCGGCGCCGGCCCCAAGCTCAACGACCGCGATGTCGACGTGAAGTCGGCCTTCTTCGAGGTGCGCGGCCGGCTGCGGCTGGAATCGCGCGTGCTGGAAAGCCGCAGCCTGCTGGAGCGCCGCGGCAACCGCGAGCTGGTGGTGGTGTGGCGCCAGCAGCAGGCCAGCCTGGTGCGTGCGGCGCCCTGACCGCATGACGCAGGCAGATGGCGGCATCCCCGGCCGGTTCGCCGGCCACTTCCCCCGAATGACGGGCCGGACGCTGCCCCACAATGCCGGCGCGTGCACGTGCCGTCCCGGTGCCGGACCAGCGCGTGTGCCAACCACCGCCATGCCGTCGATCCCGTCGCCCCAGCCGCTGCCCCGTCCATGACCCTGCTCGTGATCCTGCTGCCCGCGCCGCTGCGTGCCGACGCCACGCTGGCGCCCGAGCCGGCCACGCTGGACTGGCTGCTCAGCCCCGACGGCCTGGCCGTGCGGCAGCGCGGCAGCAACGCCATTGCCGAGCTGCCGGCGGCCGACAGCATCGTCGCCGTGGCGCCCGCGGGCGCGGCGGCATGGCACCGGCCGGTGTGCCCCAAGGCGCCGGCCAACCGGCTGCGCGCCGCGCTGGGCGGCCTGCTGGAGGAACGCCTGCTGGCCGAGGACGAGGACCTGCACCTGGCCATCGCCCCGCGGCCCGTGGCCGGCAGCCCGGTGTGGGTGGCCGCGCTGCACAAGCCCTGGCTGCGCCGCTGGCTGGACCAGCTGGCCGCCGCCGGCCGCGTGGTCGACCGCCTGGTGCCGGCGCTGGCGCCGCTGGGCGACGCGGTCGATTCAGCCGACGGCACCGAGCCGCCGCCCAACGGCCACTTCCAGCTGGCCGATGGGGTTGCCAGCGCCGGCGGCGAGCCGGTGCTGCACCTGGCCTGGGCCGACGCCCAGGGCGCGGCCGACCTGCCCGTGGCCGGCGGCCTGGCGCGCAGCCAGCTCGCCGCCTGGCAGGCCCGCGACGCCATCTGGACCGCCACGCCTGCCGCCGCCGGCGCCGCCGAGCGCTGGCTGGGCGGCCCGGTGGTGGTGCGCAGCGACGCCGACATCGCGCTGGCCGCGGTGCGCTCGCCCTGGAACCTGCTGCAGTTCGACCTGGCGCCGCGCCACCGCGGCAGCCTGGCCGCCGGCAACCTGTGGCGCACGCTGATGGGCCCGGGCTGGGCGCCGGCACGCTGGGGCCTAGCGGCCCTGGTGGCGGTGCAGCTGGTGGGCCTGAATGCCCGCGCCTGGCAGCAGGGCCACGCGCTGGACCAGCTGCGCGTCAGCCAGGAGGCCCTGCTGCGCCAGGCCCACCCGCAGGTGCGCGCGGTGCTGGACGCGCCGCTGCAGATGCAGCGCGAGACCGCCGCCCTGCGCAGCGCCGCCGGCGTGCCCGGCGATGACGACTTCGAGACCGTGCTGGCCGCTGCCGCCGCAGCCTGGCCCGACGGCCAGCCGCCGGCCGCGCAACTGCGCTTCGACGCCGGCCGCCTGGCCCTGCCCGGCGCCGCCTGGCCCGCGCCGCAGGTCGAGGCCCTGCGCCAGCGCCTGCAGCCCCTGGGCTGGACGCTGGAGCAGGTCGAGGCCGAGCTGGTGATCCGCAAGGCCGCCCCCGGCGCGGCCGCGCCTGCGCCCGCCGCGGCCACCGCCGCCAACCCGATGCCCCCCAAGCCATGAGCGATTCCCCCCTCAGCACCGCCCGCGCCTCGGCCCGCGCCTGGTGGGCCGGCCTGGGCAACCGCGAACGCCGGCTGCTGGCCGTCGGCGCCGCCGTGCTGGCGGCCTTCCTGCTGTGGACGCTGGCCGTGGCGCCGGCCCTGCGCACGCTGCGCACCGCGCCCGCGCAGCTGGCCGCCGCCGAGGCCCAGGTGCAGCGCATGCAGGCCCTGGCCGCCGAGGCCGCCGGCCTGCGTGCGGTGGCGCCGGTGCCGATGGCACAGGCGCAGGCCGCGCTGACGGCCGCCACCGGCCGCCTGGGCGAGGCCGCCCGGCTCAGCCTGCAGGGCGAGCGCGCGGTGGTCACGCTCAAGGGCATCGGCAGCGACCAGCTGGCCGCCTGGCTGGGCGAGGCCCGCGCCGGTGCCCGCGCCCGGGTGGTCGAGGCCAGCCTGCGCCAGGCCGGCCCGGGCCGCTACGACGGCAGCCTGACCCTGGCCCTGGGAGCGGCGCGGTGACGCTGCTGCGCCGCCGCGGCCCGGCCCGCAGCACGGCCGCTCCGGCGCCGGGCCTTGGCGGCGCCGGGCGCGACGGCCGCTGGCTGCGCGGCCTGCGCGCCGGCCGCCGCTGGGCGGCCTGGGGCGCGGTGCTGGGCGTGGCCGCCGGGCTGGTGAGCCAGGCCCCCGCGCAATGGCTGGCCGACGGCCTGCAGTCGGCCACCGGCGGACGCCTGCTGCTGGCCGAGGCCCGCGGCAGCCTGTGGGACGGCAGCGCCCTGCTGGTGCTGACCGGCGGTGCCGGCAGCCGCGACGCCGCGGTGCTGCCCGGCCGCCTGCAGTGGCAGCTGCGGCCCGCGGCCGGCGGCCTGCGCCTGCGGGCCGAGCAGGCCTGCTGCCTGCCCGGCGGCCTGCACCTGACGCTGCGCCCCGGCCTGGGCGGCCTGCGCCTGGCACTGGACGACGCCGCACCGGCGGGCGCCGGCGCCGCGCCGCGCCTGCTCGGCCAGTGGCCGGCCAGCTGGCTGGCGGGCCTGGGCACGCCCTGGAACACGCTGCAGCTCGGCGGCCAGCTGCAGCTCAGCAGCAGCGGCTTCGCGCTGCAGTCGGCCGCCGGCCGCTGGCAGCTGGCAGGCGACCTGCAGCTGCAGCTGCGCAGTGCCTCGTCGCGCCTGTCGTCGCTGCCCGCGCTGGGCAGCTACGGCCTGCTGCTGCAGGGCGGCGGGCGCGCCGACGAGCCGGTCACGCTGCGCCTGTCCAGCAGCGAAGGGCCGCTGCGCCTGCAGGGCGAGGGCCAGTGGACCGGTGCGCGGCTGCGCTTTCGCGGCACGGCCCAGGCCGACGCCGGCCAGGACGCCGCGCTGGCCAACCTGCTCAACATCATCGGCCGGCGCCAGGGCGCGCTGTCCGTCATTTCGATCGGATGACCTCCATGACCCCGCAATCGACCCTGCGTCATCGCCTGCCCAGCCCGGGCCAGCCCCGGCTGCTGCCGCTGCTGCTGGCCCTGGCCCTGATCCTGCCCGCCCTGCCGGTGCACGCGCAGGACGTGCCCAAGCCCGGCAGCAGCCGCCGCGGCGGCATGACCGGCGGCACGCCGGTGCGGCCCGACTTCGTCAACGCCGACATCGAGGCGGTGACCCGTGCCATGGCCGCCATGCTCGACCGCCAGATCCTGGTGGACCCGCGCGTCAAGGGCGTGATCACCGTCTACAGCGAGCAGGCGATCCCGCTGCGCGAGGTCTGGCTGCAGTACCTGGCGGCGCTGCGTGGCCTGGGCTTCACCGTGGTGGAGGTGTCGGGCCTGCTGAAGGTGCTGCCCGAGCCCGACGCCAAGCTGCAGGCCGGCACGGTCAGCGTGGGCGAGGTGGGCGCCCGCGGCGACCAGGTCATCACCCAGATCTTCCGCCTCAGCCACGAGAACCCGAACAACCTGGTGGCGGTGCTGCGCCCGCTGATCAGCCCGAACAACACCATCAACGCCAACCCGGGCAACAACACCCTGGTGATCACCGACTACGCCGACAACCTGGCGCGGCTGGGCAAGATCATCGCGGCGCTGGACCAGCCGGCGGCCACCGAGGTGGAGGTGGTCGCGCTGCAGCACGCCATTGCCAGCGACATGGCCGCCCTGGTGCAGAAGCTGGGCGACGGCGGCGGCATCGCGGCGGTGCCGGGCGTGCCGGTGGCCGGCGGCGCCGGCATGACGGTGCTGGCCGATGCGCGCAGCAACAGCCTGATCGTGCGCGCCAGCAATCCGGCGCGGCTGGCCAGCGTGCGGGCCCTGATCGCCCAGCTGGACCGCCCCGGCATCGGCGGGCCGGCCGGGCAGATCAACGTGGTCTACCTGAAGAACGCCGACGCCACCAAGCTGGCGTCGGTGCTGCGTGCGGCCTTCGGCGGCGGCGGCGGTGGTGGGGGCGGCGGCGGCAGCACGGGCAGCCTCGCGTCCGGCACCGGCGGCACCGGGCTGAACCAGGGCGGCATCGGCGGCGGCGCGGGCAATGCCGCGGCCACCACGCCGGTGGCGCAGTCGGCCCAGCCGTCCACCGGCGGCTTCATCCAGGCCGACCCGGCGACCAACTCGCTGGTGATCACCGCCGCCGAGCCGCTGTACCGCCAGATCCGCGCCGTGATCGACCAGCTCGACGGCCGCCGCGCCCAGGTGTTCGTCGAGTCGATGATCGTCGAGATGGACGCCAGCAAGGCCGCCGAGCTGGGCTTCCAGTGGCAGGGCCTGCTGGGCAGCAGCGGCGACCGCTTCGGCCTGGCGGCGGGCACCAACTTCGGTGCCAGCGGCAACAACATCCTGAACCTGTCGATCGCCGGCGCCACCGGCACCACCACGGCGCTGCCCGGCACCGGGCTGAACCTGGGCCTGCTGCAGCGCGTCAACGGCGTCACCACGCTGGGCGCGCTGGCGCGCTTCCTGGAGAAGGTGGAGGGCTCGAACATCCTGTCCACGCCCAACATCGTGGCGCTGGACAACGAGGAGGCCAAGATCGTCGTCGGCCAGAACGTGCCCTTCGTCACCGGCAGCTTCACCAACACCGGCAGCTCCAGCGCCACGGTCAACCCGTTCCAGACCGTCGAGCGCAAGGACGTGGGCCTGACGCTGAAGATCAAGCCGCAGATCGGCGAGGGCGGCGTGATCCGCATGACCGTGTTCCAGGAGAACAGCAGCGTGGTCGGCACCACGCTGACCAACACCAACGGCCCGACCACGAACAAGAACTCGGTGGAGACCACCATCGTCGCCGACGACGGCCAGATCATGGTGCTGGGCGGCCAAATGAAGGAAAGCTACACCGACGGCGAGAACAAGGTGCCGGTGCTGGGCGACGTGCCGGCGCTGGGCAACCTGTTCAAGAGCGCCAGCCGCGAGCGCAGCAAGAGCATCATGCTGGTGTTCCTGCGTCCGGTGGTGATCCGCGACGGCCAGGCCGCCAGTGCGCTGTCGCTGGACCGCTACGAGGCCATCCGCGCCCAGCAGCAGGCCGCCCAGCCCGCGCCCAAGGCGCTGCTGCCGATCAATGACGCGCCGGTGCTGCCGGCGGTGCCCGGCAAGGGCCAGCCGCTGCCGGTGACGCCGCCGCTGCAGGCCCCGAAGAACTGAGCACCATGGCCGCCCGCCACCCCCTGCCCTACGGCTTCGCCAAGGCCCACAACCTGCTGCTGGAGGACACCGGCGACGAGCGCGTGCTGTGGGCTGCCGTGCCGGCGGATGCCGCCGCCGCCGGCGCCACCTTCAGCGCCCTGGGCGAGGTGCTGCGCCTGCATGCCGTCAGCCGCGTCGAGCCCGCCGAGCCGGCGCAACTGGCCGAGCGCATCGCCAGCGCCTATGCCGGCGGCGAGGGCAGCGCCGCCGCCGTGGTCGGCGAGGTGGAAAGCGCCGTCGACCTGAGCCGCCTGCTGCAGGACCTGCCGGCGGTGGAGGACCTGCTGGAGGCCGCCAACGACGCGCCCATCATCCGCATGCTCAACGCCCTGCTGACGCAGGCGGCGAAGGACGGCGCCTCGGACATCCACATCGAGCCCTACGAGCGCTCCAGCAGCGTGCGCTTCCGCGTCGACGGCACGCTGCGCGAGGTGGTGCAGCCCAACCGCGCGCTGCATGCGGCGCTGATCAGCCGGCTGAAGATCATGGCCGAACTGGACATCGCCGAGAAGCGCCTGCCGCAGGACGGGCGCATCTCGCTGCGCATCGGCGGGCGGGCGATCGACGTGCGCGTGTCCACCCTGCCCAGCGCCCACGGTGAGCGGGCGGTGCTGCGCCTGCTGGACAAGACCGAGAGCAAGTTCACCCTCGAAGCCCTGGGCATGAGCGGCGACGTGCTCACCGCCTTCAACCGCCTGGTGCACCAGCCGCACGGCATCGTGCTGGTGACCGGCCCCACCGGCAGCGGCAAGACGACGACGCTGTACGCCAGCCTGGGCCGCATCGACACCGCCACCACCAATGTGCTGACGGTGGAGGACCCGGTCGAATACGAGCTGCCCGGCATCGGCCAGACCCAGGTCAACGCCAAGATCGACCTGAGCTTCGCCAAGGCCCTGCGCGCCATCCTGCGCCAGGACCCGGACGTGATCATGATCGGCGAGATCCGCGACTTCGAGACCGCGCAGATCGCCATCCAGGCCAGCCTGACCGGCCACCTGGTGCTGGCCACGCTGCACACCAACGATGCACCCAGCGCGGTGACCCGGCTGATCGACATGGGCGTCGAGCCCTACCTGCTGAGCAGCAGCCTGCTGGGCGCCCAGGCCCAGCGCCTGGTGCGCAAGCTGTGCGGCGCCTGCAAGCGCCAGGACGGCGAAGGCCGCTGGCACCCTGTGGGCTGCGCCGACTGTGGCCACACCGGCTACAAGGGCCGCACGGGCGTCTACGAGCTGATGGTGGTCGACGACACCGTGCGCGACCTGATCCACAACCGTGCCGCCGAAAGCGACCTGCAGGCCGCCGCCCGCGCCAACGGCTACGTGCCGATGCGCGAGGACGGCGAGCGCCTGGTGGCCGAAGGCATCACGGCGCTGGAAGAGGTGCTGCGGGTCACGCGCGACTGAAGCGCTGACCGGCACGCCACTCAGGGCCGGTCACCCTCCAGCCAACGCCGCGCCGCGGCCAGCGCCGCCGCCAGCGCCTGGTCGAAGGCGGTCCGGGCGTCGTCGGCCGGCTCGCCGGCGCGCAACGCCCGCTCCAGGGCAGCGGCGGCGGCGGTGACCTGCAGCGCGCCCACCGCGCCGGCGCCGCCGCGCAACTGGTGCAGGCGGCCGCAGGCGGTGGCGATGTCGCCGGCGGCCAGCAGCGCCGCCAGCTCGGCACCGGTGCCGGACTCCTGCGCCACGAACATCGCCAGCATGCGCAGCAGCAGGGTCTCGTTGCCGGGCAGCATGGCCCGCAGGCCGGCCAGGTCGAAGCCGGGCAGCGTGGTCAGCGGTGGGACCTCGGCCGGGGCGGGCGGGGTGCGCGGGCGGCGGCCGGTCCAGTGCAGCAGGGTGGCCACCAGCTGCTCGACGACGATGGGCTTGGTGACATGGTCGACCATGCCGGCGTCCAGGCACTGGCGGCGGTCCTCGGCCAGGGCGGCGGCGGTCATGCCGATCACCGGCAGGCCCGCCAGGGCCGGGTCGGCGTGCAGGCGGCGAGTGGCTTCCAGGCCGTCCATCACCGGCATGTGCATGTCCATCAGCACCGCATCGGGCCGGGTGCTGCCGCCCTGCAGCAAGGCCAGCGCCTGCGCGCCGTGGGCGGCCTGCTGCACCACGGCACCCAGCCGCTCCAGCCAGATGCGGGCGACCAGGCGGTTGGTGTCGTTGTCCTCCACCAGCAGCAGGCGCAGCCCGTGCAGCGGGCGCGGGTCGGCCGGGGCGGCGGGCGCAGCGCCAGCGTCGGCGTCTCCGGCATCGCCGGCCGTGCCGACGGTCGGCAGCGGCGGCAGCACGGCGGTGAACCAGAAGACGCTGCCCTCGCCCGGGCGGCTGGCAACGCCGATCTCGCCACCCATCATCGTCACCAGCCGCCGGCAGATGGCCAGGCCCAGGCCGGTGCCGCCGAAGCGGCGGGTGATGGAGTTGTCGGCCTGGGTGAAGGCCTGGAACAGCCCGGCCTGGTGCTCGGGCGCGATGCCCACGCCGCTGTCGTGCACGGCAAAGTGCACCTGGCCGGCGCCGGTGCCGGGCTGCACCACCAGGCGCACCCGGCCGCGCTCGGTGAACTTCACCGCATTGCCCAGCAGGTTGTTCAGCACCTGCGACAGCCGCAGCCCGTCGCCCTGCACCCGGCGCGGCAGGCCGGGGGCCAGCTCCAGCGAGAAGGCCAGGCCCTTCTCGGCGAGGCGGGCGGAGAACAGGTCGGCGCAGCGGCGCACCACGGAGGCCAGGTCCAGCGGCTGCTGCTCCAGGCGCAGTTCGCCGGCCTCGACCTTGGAGTAGTCGAGCACGTCGTCGAGGATGCCCATCAACGCCCGCGCCGACTGGTGCGCGGTGTCGATGAAGGCCTGCGTGCGCGCCGGCAGGCCTTCGGCCAGGGACAGCTGGGTCAGGCCGACGATGGCGTTCATCGGCGTGCGGATCTCGTGGCTCATGTTGGCCAGGAACTGGCTCTTGGCCTTGCCTGCTCGGCGGCGTCGCGCGCGGCCTCCAGCGCGGCCTGCGCCTGGCGGATGCCGCTGACGTCGGTGATGCTGGAGTAGAAGCCGCGCACCGTGCCGTCGTCGGACAGGTCGGGCAGCAGGGTCCACTGCGCGTGGCGCACGGGATGGCTGGCATCGGCCGGCAGCGCCAGCTCGAAGTGCCGGCGCTCGCCGCGCAGCACCGCGTCCACATGGCCGTCGATGCGCTCGACCACCGCCGCGCCCACCACGTCGGCCAGGTGGCGGCCGGGCAGCAGCGCGGGGTCGATGCCAGCCCAGCCGCGCCAGGCGCGGTTGCCGAAGCGGTTGCACAGCGTGCGGTCCCAGGAGCCGATCACCGTGGGCGTGGCGTCCAGGATGGCGCGCAGGTCGCGCTCGCGCTGGCGGATCGCCGCCGCCTGCTGCGCCACCCGCTGCTCCAGGCCCTGGTGCAGGTCGTCCAGCTCGCGGCGCAGGCGGTGGTGCTCCAGCGCCCGCTGGATCGCCCGCACCAGCACCTCCGCGTCGAGGTTGTACTTGGTCAGGTAGTCGGCCGCGCCCAGCTGCAGCGCCTGCACCGCCAGCGACTCGTTGCCCGCACCGGTGATCATGATGATCGGGCAGTCGCGCCGCGCCACCTGGCGGATGGCCGGCAGCAGGGCCGCGCCGCTGGCATCGCCCAGCCGGTGGTCGAGCATCACGCAGTCGAAATCGTGCTCGCGCAGCAGGCGCAGCGCATCGGCGCTGCTGGCGGCCTCCATCGCAGCGAAGCGCAGCGCGCTGCGGCCCAGCAGGTGCAGCGGCGGGGCGTCCAGCAGGGCGGTGTCGGTCATGGCGGGCATCCGACTCACGGCGGCGAGGGCAGCCGGACGGAGTTCTGGTACAGCCCCAGCAGCAGCGCCAGGCGCGAGAACTGCGGCCCCACCGCGGCCTTGACCATGTAGCCGGCGATGTGGGCGTGGTAGGCGCGCATGCGGTCGTCGTCGTCGTCGGAGGTGGTCAGCACGAACACCACGTCGTCGTCCTCGGCCAGCAGGATGGTCAGCCCGGGCGCAGTCAGGCCGGGCGGCGGCGGTGTGGGGTCATGCATCGGTGGTCCTCCTTGGAAATCTGGGCCAGCACACGCGGAAGCAGGCGCCGCAGTCGCCGCCGGCGGGCCACGGCGATTCCAGCTCGATGCGCCCGCCATGCACCTCGACCACGCGCCGGGTCAGCGCCAGGCCGATGCCGCTGCCGCCACGCTCGGCGGCGGTGGCGGTCTGGAACAGCTTGAAGATGCGCGCCTGCGCCGCCGCCGCCACGCCGGGGCCGTCGTCGATGACCTCGATCACCCACAGGCTGTCGGCATGGCGGGCCTGCACCCGCACCAGGCCGTCGGGGCGGTCGTGGTGCTTGACCGCATTGGCCAGCAGGTTGCGCAGCGCCGTCTCCAGCGGCACGCGGGTGGCCTGGAAGGGCTCGACCGCCAGCGCCAGCTCGACGCGCAGGCCCGGCGGCGGCGGCTGCATCTCCAGGATGCCGCACACCAGGCGGGGCAGTTCGATGGCGGCGAAGTCGGTGGCGGCGCGGCCGGCGCGGGCATCGCTCAGCAGGTCGTCCATCAGCCGGTCCATGCGGCCGATGCGCTGGGCGATGCGGTCGAGGTTGCGGCGCACGGCCGGCGGCGGCTCGCTGCCCAGGTCCTCGCCGATCCAGGCGACCAGGTCGGCGATGCCGCGCAGCGGCGAGCGCAGGTCGTGCGAGGCGACGTCGGTGAACTCCTCCAGGTTGGCATTGGCCTGGCGCAGGTCCAGCTCCAGCTTCTTGCGCACGCTGATGTCGCTGACGGCCACCAGCGTCATCGCCCGGCGCTGCCAGTGCACCCGGCTCAGGCCGATCTCCACCGGCAGCTCGCGGCCATCGGCATGCAGGGCGGTCAGGTCGCGGCCCTGGCCCATCATGCGGGACTCGCCGGTGCGCAGGTAACCCGCCATCAGCGCGGCATGGCGGTCGCGGTGGCGCTCGGGCAGCAGCATGGCCAGCGGTTGGCCGGCCAGCTGTGCGGGCGTGTAGCCCAGCGCGGCGGCCAGCACCTGGCTGGCCAGCACGATCACGCCGTCGTCGTCGACGACCAGCTTGCCGTAGGGCGAAGCATCGAACAGGCCCTGGAGCGCCCGCTCGACGGCCAGCCGCTCGCTGACGTCGACCACCGAGGCCAGCACCAGCGGCCCTCGCCCAGGCTCGCCCGGGGGCAGCGGGTTCAGGCCGATCTCGACCGGGAAGTCGTGGCCGTCCCGGTGGCGGGCATGCAGCAGGCGGCCGGCGCCCATCGCCCGCGGCAGCGGCGCGGCGGCAAAGCGCGCCCGCAGCCCGGCATGTGCGGCCTGCAGCGCCTGCGGCAGCAGGTGGTCGACCGGCTGGCCGGTGAGGCCGCCCGGGGGTGGCCGAACATGGTCTCCAGCGCGGCGTTGGCCGCCACGATGGTGCCGGCCGCATCGACGACGAGAAACCCGTTGGGCGCGGCACTGAAGGCCTGCGCCAGCCAGGCCGGCGGCGCTGCTCCCATGGCGCCCGGATCACCCGCGCCGGGGGGGGACTGCGCTTGCTGTGGCCATGCGCCGCTCCCCGGTCCTGGCTCGTTGGTCTGGTCCTGCCCTGCCTGCTCGGCCCACTGCCCCCGGCAAGACGGCAACTTGCCGCCAAGCCACCCGTCTTGACAAATGGCGAGGTGACAGGCGGCACCGATGGGCACCGGCCGCAGTCCGTCACGGCGGCGGCGCCACCGCTTCCCCGATACTGGCGGGGCCATGCCCGCCTACACCTACGACGCCCTGGACGACAACGGCAAGCCGCGCAGCGGCGTGGTCGAGGCCGAGAACGCCAAGGCCGCCCGCAGCCAGCTGCGCAACCAGGGCCTGGTGCCGCTGAGCGTGGCGGCCCTGGCCGCCAGCGTGCAGTCGGCGGGGCGCTCGCGCTTCAGCCGGCGGGTGTTCGGCAGCACCGGCCTGGCGGTGTGGACGCGCCAGCTGGCCGGCCTGGTGGGCGCCGGCCTGCCGCTGGAGCGGGCGCTGACCGCCCTGGCCGACGAGGCCGACCAGCCCGCCCAGCGCGACCTGGTGGCGCACCTGCGGGCCGAGGTCAACGCCGGCGCGCCCTTCGCCCGCGCCCTGGCCGGCGCCCCGCGTGAATTCGACGACGTCTACCGCGCGGTGGTGGCCGCCGGCGAGCAGAGCGGCGCCCTGGGCGGCGTGCTGGAGCGCCTGGCCGACGACCTGGAGGAGCGCCAGGCGCTGCGCGGCAAGCTGCTGGGCGCGGCGCTGTACCCGGCCATCGTCTCGCTGATCGCCGTCGTCATCGTCATCTTCCTGGTCACCTACGTGGTGCCGCAGGTGGCCGGCGTGTTCACCAGCAACCAGCGCGCCCTGCCCTGGTTGACCACCGCGATGCTGGGCCTGAGCGCCTTCGTGCGCGGCTGGGGCTGGGCGGTGCTGCTGGCCCTGGCCGCGGGCGGCACCGCGCTGGGCCTGGCCCTGCGCGGCGAGGCCTTCCGCCGCCGCTTCGACGCGATGGTGCTGACCCTGCCCCTGGTGGGCCGCGTGGCGCGCGGCTACAACGCAGCGCGCTTCGCCGGCACGCTGGCGATGCTGGCCAATGCCGGCGTGCCCATCCTGAAGGCGCTGCAGGCCGCCGCCGAGACGCTGAACAACCGCGCCCTGCGCGCCGACGCGCTGGACGCCCTGGTGCAGGTGCGCGAAGGCGCGCCGCTGGCCGCCGCCCTGGCGGCGAAGAAGCGCTTCCCCGGCCTGCTGGCGATGTTCGCCCGCCTGGGCGAGCAGACCGGCCAGCTGCCGCAGATGCTGGAACGCGCCGCGCGCCAGCTCAACGGCGAGGTGCAGCGCCGCGCCATGGCCCTGGCCACCTTGCTGGAGCCGCTGCTCATCGTGGCCATGGGCGCGGTGGTGATGCTGATCGTGCTGGCGGTGCTGCTGCCGATCATCCAGCTCAACACCTGGGTGAAGTAGTCAGCCGCTGGCGGGTCGCTCGACCACGCCCGGATACAGCGCCGCCAGGATGGTCTGCACCGCACGGGCCATCATGAAGGCCGAGCTGGTGAACAGGCCCGGGCCCCACAGCCACATGCCGGCCACATGCACATGGCGGCTGCCCTCGGCGCGCAGGGTGGCCATGTCGATGGCGGCGCCGTCGGCCGGCGCGCCGTCCAGGCGGTGGGGCTGCAGCAGGCCCCGGGCCGCCATGGCGCGCACCAGGGGTGGCTGGGCCGGGCTGTCGACGCGGCGGTCCAGCGCGCCGCGGCAGTCGACCAGCACCCGGGCCTGCTCGCGGCCGAAGGCGCACGGGATGTGCCAGGCGTCCAGCGGCAGCGCGTCGAGGGTGCTGTCGCGCACCTGGCTGGGCACCAGGCGCGCCCCGCTGCTGAAACTTCCAGCAGGCGGCAAGGCGATGTCGAGCCGCGGCGGGCAGCGGCCGGTGGCCAGGATCGCCGCGTCGGCCTGCAGGCTGCCGCCGGCCCAGTGCAGCCGCACGCCGCCGCCGTCGGCCGGCGACGGCTCGTCCAGGCCGCTCACCTCGACCGGCAGGCGCTGCACCACGATGCCCTTGGCGGCGGCCATCGTCGTGGCTGCCGCCACCGCGTCGGACAGGAAGTCGCCGTAACGCCCACGGGGCAGGTGGTCCTTCGGCTCGGGTGCCTCGCCGCGGCCCTGCAGCCAGGCGATGAAGGCCTGGCGGTGGTGCGGCAGCAGGCACAGGCTGTCGGTGGTGTTGTTGAGCAGGTAGGCCGGGCTGTCGTCGCGCCGATCGGCGAAGCCGGGGCCGAAGTCGCCCGTGGCCTCGAAGACCGTGATGCGCCGCACCGGGCGGCGGTCGACCAGCTGCTGCAGGGCCGAGGTGCCCGTGAACCCGCAGCCGATGATGGCCACATGCGGCGGGCCGCTGCCCGCGTCGTCCTGCCCTGCCATGTCGTGCATCCCATGTCCCGCACACCGGGGGCGCATTCTGCACAGCGGCCCGGTGCTTGCTAGGATTTGACCGAGCGCAAGCCAACAACGGGTCGATGGGCCGGCTGTTCGCCCCATCGACCGCCGCCGGCGGCGCTGAAATGGTGAGCAAGCAAGTTCTTCGGAGGTGTCCTGGGATGCGCAGTCCGTCGACCGACCTGGTGGCCGTGCCACCGTCCACGCCGCGCGGCAGCAGCGGCTTCACCGTGGCGCAGCTGCGCAGCGTCTACCGCTGCGACGAGGTGGAGAAGCGCCTGCACAAGCTGCCGCCCAAGGACCACGAGCACCTGCGCGGCACCTACGAGCGCATGCTGGAGAAGGGCCCCGAGCGCTTCCAGGTGAAACCGTCCGGCCTGCCGGCGATGGAGCACCTGTACGACGAGCTGCCCAACTTCCACGCCGTGCTCGACGACATCCGCCGTCAGCTGGCCCTCTGCCACGACAGCCGCGACGCGCTGGAGATCACGCCGATGCTGCTGCTGGGCCCGCCCGGCGTGGGCAAGACGCATTTCGCCCGCGAGGTGGCCAAGCTGCTGGGCACCGGCATGGGCTTCATCTCGATGAGCTCGCTGACCGCCGGCTGGGTGCTGTCGGGCGCCAGCAGCCAGTGGAAGGGCGCGCGCCCGGGCAAGGTGTTCGAGACGCTCGTCGACGGCCAGTACGCCAACCCGGTGATGGTGGTCGACGAGATCGACAAGGCCCGCGGCGAACATGCCTACGACCCGCTGGGCGCGCTGTACAGCCTGCTGGAGCACGACACCGCGCACGCCTTCG
>Ga0116181_1000361_pt1 | contig 41109 bp, 32 predicted proteins | sample AD_UKC075_MetaG_FD_89752 | JGI IMG/M metagenome (GOLD analysis project Ga0116181, IMG submission 89752) | Active sludge microbial communities of municipal wastewater-treating anaerobic digesters from USA - AD_UKC075_MetaG | ecosystem: Engineered > Bioreactor > Anaerobic > Digestate | place: USA... | reverse complement strand
TGCAGGTCGGCGATGCGGTGTTTCCCGCCGAACCGGGCAAGACCCTGGCCGACCTGTTGCGCCGCGAGACCGGGCGCAGCACCTGGCGCTGAGTCAGGCCTGCACCGGCACCTCCCGGCGCCGGGTGACCTCGCCCTTGCTGTTGATGCTCTCCAGCTGCACGCCAAAGCCCCACAGCCGGGCCACGTGCTTGAGCACTTCGCCCGCGCTGTCGTGCAGCGGGCGGTCGTTGTGCTGGGTGTGGCGCAGCGTCAGGGAGCGGTCGCCGCGCAGGTTGACGTCCCAGACCTGGATGTTGGGTTCGCGCGAACCCAGGTCGTACTGGCGGGCCAGCGATTCGCGCACGCGCCGGTAGCCGGATTCATCGTGGATGGCGCTGACCTCCAGCGTGTCCTGGGTGTCGTCGTCGACCAGGGCGAACAGCCGGAACTCGCGCATCAGCCGGGGGCTGAGGTACTGGCCGATGAAGCTCTCGTCCTTGAAGTTGCGCATCGCCGCATCCAGCGTGGGCACCCAGTCGCTGCCGGCGATGTCGGGGAACCACTGGCGGTCCTCGTCGGTGGGCGCCTCGCAGATGCGCTTGATGTCGGTGTACATCGCGAAGCCCAGCGCATACGGGTTGAAGCCGTTGTAGCCGCGGTCGGTCACCTTGGGCTGGTAGACCACGTTGGTGTGGCTCTTCAGCCATTCGATCATCACGCCGTCGGCGAGGTAGCCGTCGTCGTACATCTGGTTGAGCAGCCGGTGGTGCCAGAAGGTGGCCCAGCCCTCGTTCATCACCTGGGTCTGGCGCTGCGGGTAGAAGTACTGCGCCACCTTGCGCACGATGCGCACGATCTCCCGCTGCCAGGGTTCGAGCAGCGGCGCGTTCTTCTCGATGAAGTACAGCAGGTTCTCCTGCGGCTCGTCGGGGAAGCGCCGGGTCTCGGCGGCGGCGCTGGCCTTCTCGGCGGCCTTCGGCAGCGTGCGCCACAGGTCGTTGACCTGCAGCTGCGCATGGGCCTCGCGGTCGCGCGCCTCGGCCAGCTCCTGCGCCATGCTCTTGCGCGCCGGGCGACGGTAGCGGTCGACGCCGTGGTTCTGCAGCGCGTGGCAGCTGTCGAGGAACTCCTCGACGACATCGAGACCATGCTTCTCCTCGCACTTGGCCACGTAGTCCTTGGCATAGACCAGGTAGTCGATGATCGACGACGCATCGGTCCACATGCGGAACAGGTAGTTGCCCTTGAAGAAGCTGTTGTGGCCGTAGGCGGCGTGGGCGATCACCAGCGCCTGCATCGGCATCGTGTTCTCCTCCATCAGGTAGCTGATGCAGGGATTGCTGTTGATCACGATCTCGTAGGCCAGGCCCATGTGGCCGCGCTTGTAGTTCTTCTCGGTGCTGATGAACTCCTTGCCATAGCTCCAGTGGCGGTAGTTCACCGGCATGCCCACGCTGGCGTAGGCGTCCATCATCTGCTCGGCGGTGATGATCTCCAGCTGGTTCGGATAGGTGTCCAGCCCAAAGCGCTCGGCCGTCTGGCGGATCACGTCGTGGTACTGGTCGACCAGGTCGAAGCTCCAGTCGCTGGGCGCGGGCAGGCGGTGCGCCGGTGCGTTCAGCGGCAGCGGGCCGCGCAGCGGGCGGGCAGGCCGCAGTGCCACTGCGGCGGGCGGCTCGGGCAGAAGAGGCTCCATCGCGTTCACGCGGCCTGGGCCGCGCCCTCCTTCTTGAAGAGATCACGGAACACCGGGTAGATCTGGTCGGCCGACGTGGCCTTGCGCATCGCGAAGTGCGGTGTGGCATTGGCCAGCTGGCAGTACTCTTCCCAAAGGTTCTGCTCCTCCTCGGCCACCTGCACATAGGCGAAGTAGCGGCAAAGCGGCAGGATCTTCTGGTCCAGCAACTCGCGGCAGCGACCACTGTCGTGGTGCCAGTTGTCGCCGTCGCTGGCCTGGGCGCCGTAGATGTTCCACTCGCTGGGGCTGTAGCGCGCGCGGATGATCTCCTCCATCAGCACCAGGGCGCTGCTGACCACCGTGCCGCCAGTCTCGCGGGCATGGAAGAAGTTCTCCTCGTCCACCTCCTGCGCCTGCGTGTGGTGGCGGATGAAGACGATGTCGATCTTCTCGTAGTGCCGCGTCAGGAACAGGTACAGCAGGATGAAGAAGCGCTTGGACAGCTCCTTGCGGCCCTCGTCCATCGAGCCCGACACGTCCATCAGGCAGAACATCACCGCCTTGCTGGTGGGCACCGGCGTCCTCACCCGGCTGCGAAAGCGCAGGTCGATCGGGTCGAGGTACGGGATGCGCGACAACCGCTCGCGCAGGGCGCTCACTTTCAGCGTCATGTCGGGCAGGCGCTGCCTGGCTTCGGCGTCACCAGCCTGGGCAGCGGCCTCGGTGATCGCGAGTTCGGCTTCCAGCTCGGCCAGTTCGCGGCGCGAGCCCGAGCCGATCGCCAGCCGCCGGCCGATGGCACCGCGCAGGCTGCGCACCACATGCAGGTTGTTCGGCGTGCCATCGCTGCTGAAGCCGGCGCGGTGGGTCTTGAACTCGGGCGTCTCGGCCAGTTGGGTGCGCACCAGGTGCGGCAGGGCCAGGTCCTCGAAGAAGACCTGCATGAACTCTTCCTTGCTCAGCGCGAAGCTGAAGTCGTCCTCGCCCTCGCCCTGGTCCGACGCCTGGCCCTTGCCACTGCCGCCGCCACCGCCGCCCTGCGGCCGCTTGATGCGGTCGCCGCGCACGTACTCCTGGTTGCCGGGGTGCACCATGTCGCGCACACCGCCGCTGGCATGGTGGAACACCGGCTCGGACAGGTCCTTCTTCGGGATGCGCACTTCCTCGCCGCGCTCCAGGTCGCGGATGCCGCGGCCGTCGACGGCGCGGCGCACCGCCTCCTTGATCTTGTCCTTGTAGCGGCGCATGAAGCGCTCGCGGTTGCCGATGGACTTGTTCTTGCCCGCCAACCTTCTGTCGATGATGCTCTGCAGCGCCATGGGACTCCCGGAAGTTCAAGCCCGGCGCGTCGGCCGGGCAGACTGCAAGTTCAGCTGGATTTCCTGACGCGCAGGTACCACTCGCACAGCAGGCGCACCTGCTTGGGCGTGTAGCCCTTGGCCACCATGCGCGCGACGAAGTCCTCGTGCTTCTTGGCCTCGTCGGCACTCGCCTTCGCGTTGAAGCTGATCACCGGCAGCAGCTCTTCGGTGTTCGAGAACATCTTCTTCTCGATCACCGCACGCAGCTTCTCGTAGCTGGTCCACACCGGGTTGTTGCCCTGGTTGTTGGCCCGCGCCCGCAGCACGAAGTTGACGATCTCGTTGCGGAAGTCCTTGGGGTTGGCGATGCCGGCAGGCTTCTCGATCTTCTCCAGCTCGGCGTTCAGGCTGGCGCGGTCGAACACCTCGCCGGTGTCGGTGTCGCGGTACTCCTGGTCCTGGATCCAGTAGTCGGCATAAGTGACGTAGCGGTCGAAGATGTTCTGGCCGTACTCGGAATAGCTCTCCAGGTACGCGGTCTGGATCTCCTTGCCGATGAACTCGGCATAGCGCGGCGCCAGCGCCTCCTTGATGAAGCCCACGTACTTCTGCTCCAGCTCGGCCGGGAACTGCTCGCGCTCGATCTGCTGCTCCAGCACGTACATCAGGTGCACCGGGTTGGCCGCCACTTCCTGGCTGTCGAAGTTGAAGACCTTGGACAGGATCTTGTAGGCGAAGCGCGTGCTGATGCCGCTCATGCCCTCGTCGACGCCGGCGTAGTCGCGGTACTCCTGGTAGCTCTTGGCGCGCGGGTCGGTGTCCTTCAGGTTCTCGCCGTCGTAGACCTGCATCTTGGAGAACAGCGACGAGTTCTCCGGCTCCTTCAGCCGCGTCAGGATCGCGAACTGGCTCATCATCTTCAGCGTGCCCGGGGCGCACTTGGCCTGGCCCAGGCTGGAGCCGTTGATCAGCTTCTCGTAGATCTTGATTTCTTCGCTCACGCGCAGGCAGTACGGCACCTTGACGATGTAGATGCGGTCGAGGAAGGCCTCGTTGTTCTTGTTGTTGCGGAAGGCCTTCCACTCGCTCTCGTTGCTGTGCGCCAGCACCACGCCGTCGAAGGGAATGGCGCCGAAGCCTTCCGTGCCCTTGAAGTTGCCCTCCTGGGTCGCCGTCAGCAGCGGGTGCAGCACCTTGATCGGCGCCTTGAACATCTCGACGAATTCCAGCAGGCCCTGGTTGGCCAGGCACAGGCCGCCGCTGAAGCTGTAGGCGTCCGGGTCGTCCTGGGCAAAGGTCTCCAGCTTGCGGATGTCGACCTTGCCGACCAGGCTGGAAATGTCCTGGTTGTTCTCGTCACCCGGCTCGGTCTTGGCGATGCCCACCTGCTTGAGCACGCTGGGGTGGCGCTTGACGACGCGGAACTTGCGGATGTCACCGCCGAACTCCTCCAGCCGCTTCACCGCCCACGGGCTCATCACGCGGTTGAGGTAGCGGCGCGGAATGCCGTATTCCTGCTCCAGGATGGCGCCGTCCTCGACCGGGTCGAACAGGCCCAGCGGGCTTTCGTTCACCGGGCTGCCCTTGATGGCGTAGAACGGCACCTCCTGCATCAGCGCCTTCAGGCGCTCGGCGATGCTGCTCTTGCCGCCGCCCACCGGGCCCAGCAGGTAGAGGATCTGCTTCTTCTCCTCCAGCCCCTGGGCGGCATGGCGGAAGTAGGACACCACCTGCTCGATGGCGTCCTCCATGCCGTAGAACTCGGCGAAGGCCGGATAGATCTTGATGACCTTGTTGGCGAAGATGCGCGACAGCCGCGGGTCGTTGCGGGTGTCGACCATCTGCGGCTCGCCGATGGCCTTGAGCATGCGCTCGGCCGCGGTGGCGTAGGCAATCGGGTTGCGCTTGCACTCGGCGAGGTAGTCCTCGAGGGACATTTCCTCTTCGCGGGTGCGTTCGTAGCGGGCTGCGAAACTGCTGATCACGTCCATGAGGACCTCCTTGAGCGGACACAGCACCGATGCGGGGATCAGCCCCATCGGTGGCGGGGAAGTTCTGATGAAGTCCCGGCTTCACAGGCCCAGGCGCCATCAGAGCTTTCCGGTCGTTGACGTTGGTCTAGCGAGTCACTTGCCTCCAGCTTCGTTCAATCGGCGCCGTTGCGAACCGGCGAGAACCGCCCCGATTGCAGGTCTTCTTCACCCCGGTACAGCAATCTGCGCGCCAGCCCGGCGGTCCCGGCTTTGATGCCACAACGCCCCGGTCTGTCCACGCGCTGACAAGCATGCACCGGATTTGCACATTTGCCCATGGCCCATGGTGCACGGTCACCACAGGCGCCGCACGGCGGTGCGCGGCTCACCCCCGCAGGTGCAGGGGCCTTCGGCAAGGCGGAGCGCAGACGACGAAGGGGCCCACGCGGGCCCCTTGGATGGCACCGGCCCCGTTCGGGCCGGCCGGCGGCACTGGTCTTACTGGATGCCCAGGGCGCCGAAGAGTGCGTTGGTCGCGGTCTCGTTCAGCCGCATCGACCAGCCCGGCGTCGTCGGCAGCCGGTCCTTGAACGCAAACCAGACGCCACCATCGCGTTCGGCAAAGCGGCGCTCGTAGTTGAAGCGGGTGACGAAGTCCCCGGGCATCGCGGCGAACTTCAGCAGCCGCACGCCGCCCAGCGTCTCGATCGTGTACGTGGTGTCGAGCAGTTGCACGTAGTTGGTCGAGGTGCCGTTGCTCACCAGCCGGTTGTTGCGGAAGAAGCGCGCCTTCTGGCCGTTGGCATCGAAGGCGACGCGGATCTCCACCTGGTCGGTGTAGGCCGCATCCGTCGGCGTCTCGGTGTAGCGGTGCACGAACTGGGTGACGTTGCCGTTGAGCGTGCTGCTGCCCAGCAGGTTACCCGGGTACTTGGCGATCACGTCGTCCAGCGAGGCGGCAAACGGCCAGGTGGCAAACGCCGCCGTGGTCGTCGGGCTGGGCGCCACGCGCAACTGGTCCGTGGCCGCGGTGGCAATTCCCTCCGGGGTGACGGTGATCTGCAAGCCGCGCAGGTCCATGCTGGCGCCGGCCGGGAAGCGCGCCGTGGCGAGCTGGGTTTGCACGTTCGGATTCGGTCCCCAGCCGGAATAGGCCGAGCCGCCGTCCGACTGGTTCCAGCTGCGGATGTCGTTGAGCAGCACGTCGCGCATCACCCGGCCGGCCAGACTGACGGTCAGGCCCGCCACCCGCTCGTCCTGGTAGCCGCAATAGACGCTGGTGAAGGGTGACACCGCCTTGTTCAACGCAATCGGGCCGCTGTCGGGGCAGACGGTCCAGGCCGTGCCGGTCCAGAACGTGCGATTGCGGCTGAAAGGCTGGTCCGTGCCGCCACTGACCGTGCGCCTAGTCTCGCTGATGACGTACTCGCCGTTGGCGTCGAGCTGGGAGTTGTCGCCGCTGAGCTTGCGCCAGCTGAAGTTGGCAGCATCGGTGAAGCTGAAGGCCCGCAGGATGTTGAAGGCCCCGGCTGTCACCGGCGCCGCCGGCGTCTCCGGCTCCGGAATGCCCAGCGCGGTGCGCACCGCGTCCCAGGCGGGCTTGTTCAGCCGCTGGTCGCTGTAGCTGCGCTCCAGGTCGGTGCTGCCGCGGAACACCGTGCCCACGTGCTCGGCCCAGAAGCGCTGGCGCTGGAACAGGTCCTTCAGCGCCACCGGGTAGCCGCTGGCCACACGCAGCAGGCGGATGCCGCCCTGGGTGGCCACGGCCAGCGTCGCTTCGCCCTTGGCCTCGCAGGCCTGGCTGTTGCCGGCGGTGGTCACGTCGCAGCGGAAGAAGCGGCCCTTCAGGCCCGCCACGTCCACCGCCAGGCGCCAGCGCTTGATGGCCAGCAGCGCGGCATCGGGCTGGCTGGCCAGGGTCTCGTCCTCGACGAAGAGCGAGTTCTGGTTGCTCACCACCGTGTCGGCCGCGGCCAGGTTGCCGGGCATCAGGCCGAGCTGCTCCAGCGTCGTGGCCTGGCGGAAGATGCCGTCGGCGTAACGCACCGTCGGCCGCACCGCGATCTCGATGCGGTCGGTGCTGCCGATGTCGTTGGTGATGCGGCGCGTGTTGTAGCGTGACCCGGCGGGGAAGGTGGCGTCAGCCGGCAGCAGTGCCGGGTCGGGGCCCCACTTCACCGGCAGGCCGGCGGCGTCCGTGGTGACGCCCACGGTGTCGCGCAGCGGGTAGGCGCGCATGCGGGTGATGACCTCGCGCAGCGTCTTGCCGCTGATGTCCTCCCACACCACGCGGCTCTCGCTCTTCGAACCGCCGCAGTAGGTGCTGCGCTGCGGCAGCGTGGCGGTCTGCGCCACGGTCTTGACCACGGCGAAGCCGTTGTCGCAGTTGTTCCAGTCGCTGCCGGTCCAGTACAGCTGGTTGCGGCTGAAGGCGATGGCCTGGCCGTTGACGATGCCGGCCCGCGGCTCGTTGGCCAGCCAGGCGCCGGCGGCGTCGGTCTTGCTGCTGTCGCCGGTGAAGATCTGGTAGCTGTAGTTGTTGGCGTCGGTGTAGGCGAAGCGGCGCACGCTGACGAAGGGGCCTGCCGCGTCGCTGGCCACGGTGGGCTGCGACACGGCCGCGGCCACGGCGGCCACCGTGGTCGGGCTGAGGTTGAGCTGGGTGGACACGGCGCGCGCCGCCGCCGCGATGCGCTTGGCCAGCGTGGCGCCGGTGCCGGCGCTGGTCTGCAGCGCCACCGCCAGCACCGGCAACTGGGTGATCGCGGCTTCGCGCACCAGCTTGGCAGCCTGGTCGGCAGGCACGCTGGCATCCGCGGCCAGCTTGGCGGTGTCGACCATCAGCTTGCCGACCGAGCGGGCAGCGGTCCCGAGGTCGGCGTTGGCGCCTGCCGCCGTGAAGTCGGCCAGCGGCGAGACCGCCAGCTCCAGCTGCGCCTGCACCCGCGCCGCGGCCTCGGCCACGGTGCTGCCGGTGTCGGCCGCGGTGTGGGCCACCACCGTGGTCAGCGGGCTGACGAAGACCGACTGCGCACCGCTGCTGCCGCTGGGCGGCGCCACCAGCACCAGGGCCGCGCCGATGGCCGCGCCGGTGTCCTTGTCGATGGCGGTGGCCGGTACCTGGGCCACCACGGCGTGCTTGCCGGCGGCGGCGGCATCGACGCTGAAGCTGTACTTGCCGTCGGTGTCGGTGGTGGCGCTGGGCTCGCCGGTGTCGCAGGCGCCGTTGTCGTTCAGGTCATAGCAGGCGGTGGCGCCCTGCAGCGGGCCGTCGGCCACCACGCCGGAGACCTGCGCCGGCGCGGGCGGCGGTGGCGGCGGGGCGGGCGTGTCGTCGTCACCGCTGCCGCAAGCCTGCAGCAGCGCGGCGGCGCAGACCACGGCCAGCGCCAGGCCGGCGGGACGCGGTGCGGGTTGAGGGCGGCGCGGCGGGCGCGGCGGGGTGGACGGTGCGGATGGCATGCGGTGGTCTCCTGGTCTGGCGGATGGGCTGCCGCGGCACATGCCCTGGCAGACCGGCCCACCGTAGCCAGCGCCGCCGCCGCCGTCGCCCCATTCAGGGGGGGTGCCGGTGGCAGGGCTCCTGAAAGTGTGGGATGCCCGCCCCCGGTGCGCTGCCTAAGCTGGCAGCGCCATGCCGATGACCACCGCAGCACCTCCAACCCCGCATGGCCTGCGCGCGCTCTGTGCCGCCGACCTGCCGCCCGATGCCCTGGTGCCCGCCCTGCTGGAAGCCCTGCACGGCGTGGTGCCCTCGTCGCGCAACCTGTTCGACTGGACCGACGACGACGGCCGCCTGCTGCGCTACCACATCGAGGGGCCGATCGACCTGGTCATCGCCAGGCTGTACTTCGACGAGTTCCACAACCGCCGCGAGACCGAGGCGATGCTGCCGTTCCAGGCGCTGCGCGACCGGCCGGCCGGCGTCTACGGCACCGAGGCACTCGACCGACCGGGCTTCCACGAGACCGCGCTGTACCACGAGATCTGGAAGCCGCAGGGCATGCACACCCGGCTGGAGGCAGTGCTGCGCGGGCGTGGCGGCCGGCTGCTGGGCTCGCTGGTGCTGTACCGCGCGCCGGGCGAGGCGGCCTTCACCGCCGACGAACGGCAACGGCTGGCCCGGCTGCTGCCCATGCTGTCCCGGGCGCTGGACACCAGCGCGGCCGATGCCGTGCGGGCCGCCAGCCCCGACGAGCCGCACGTGCCCGCACCCGGGCCTGCCGAGACGCTGCTGATCGACCCCGACGGCCGGCCATGCCATGCCAGCGCCGGCGCCTGGCAGCTGCTGCTGATGGCCGACGGCGGCGCCAGCCCGGCAGCGCTGGACCGCATGCCGCAGCAGCCGGGCGGGCCGCTGCTGCGGGCGCTGCAGGCGCAGCTGGCGCGCTGGCCCGACGCCCCGGCCCAGGTGCAGCACGACAACGGCGCCGGCCGCTTCGTGGCCAGCGGCCGGCGGCTGGCGGCGCTGCCGGGCACGCCGGGCCCCCATGTGGTGCTGGTGACGCTGCGCCGCCACGAGCCGCGCCGCGTGGCGCTGGAACGTGCGCTGCGCGGCCTGCCACTGACCCCGGGGCAGACGGCGGTGTGCCGGGCGCTGTACGACGGACAGGCGCAGGCGCAGATCGCGCAGGCGCTGGGCGTGGCGCCCAGCACCGTGGTCGACCATGTGCGCAAGGCCTACCGTGCGCTGGACGTGCACTGCGCCTTCGAGCTGCGCGCGCTGCTGGACAAGCGCATCGCATCCGCGGCAGCGTGACCGGCGCCCGGCGCCCGGCGCCGGACGGGTCACAAGGTGTGAAGGAACCGTCGCGAGCGGGCTCAGGGTGGTTCGAGCACCGCAGCCGTCCACCCGTACGGCGATGGACTGAGCCCGGACGTGGACCGTCCAGTGGACGGTTCACGCCTGGCGAAGGCCCAGGCCACTGGCCTGGGCCGCAGGGCCGCCATGTGCCCGCGCAGCAGGTTCATTCACACCTTGTCAGCGCTCCGCGCCCAGGCCCAGCTTGTCGAGCAGGCCGTTCAGCTCGTCCAGCGAGCCGAAGCTGATCGCCACCTCGCCCTGCTCGCCGCGGCGCGTGCTGCGGTGGATGCGGATCTCGACCTGCGCCGTCAGCGCGTCCGCCAGCTGCTCTTCCAGCCGCACGATGTCGCGCGACTTCTCCTTCTTCACCCGCAGCAGCGGCGCCTGGCGGCCGGTGACGCCGCCGCTGGCCTGGGCCTTGGCGACCAGCTTCTCGGCCTCGCGCACGCTGAGCTTGCGGCTGACGATCTCGGTGGCGCTGGCCACCTGGGCGCCGGCGTCCAGCGCCAGCAGGGCGCGGGCATGGCCCATGTCCAGGTCGCCGGCCATCAGCATCTGCTGCACCGGCGCGGTGAGGTTCAGCAGGCGCAGCAGGTTGCTGGCGGCGCTGCGCGAGCGGCCCACCGCCTGCGCCGCCTGCTCGTGGGTGAGCTGGAACTCGTGCACCAGGCGCTGCAGGCCCTGGGCCTCTTCCAGCGGGTTGAGGTCCTCGCGCTGGATGTTCTCGATCAGCGCCATCACGGCGGCGGCCTCGTCGGGCACTTCCTTGACGAGCACCGGCACCTCGTCGAGGCCTGCCAGCCTGGCCGCGCGGAAGCGGCGCTCGCCGGCGATGATCTCGTAGCCACCCGCCGCGCCATCACCCAGCGGCCGCACCAGGATGGGCTGCATGATGCCCTGGCTCTTGATGCTCTCGGCCAGCTCGTAGAGCGAGCCCTCGTCCATGCGCGTGCGCGGCTGGTACTTGCCGGCCTGCAGCTGGTCGATCTTCAGCGCGCTGGGGCGCGAGGTGTCGACGGCCGCACCCTCGGCCACCTTGGGGCCGAGCAGCGCTTCCAGGCCGAGGCCGAGGCCCTTGGGTTTCTTGGTGACCATGCCTGAATTGTGAGCGATCAGGCCGCAGGCACCGGCAGCGCCAGGTTGGCACGCCGCGCCAGCGCCGCCAGCAGCGCCAGGCCGGCCGGCCAGTCGCCCAGGCCGCTGTCGGCATTGACATGGCCGGCGCCGGGCAGGGCCAGCACCTCGGCACCCCAGTCGGCGGCCAGGGCCTGCGACTGCGCCGGCGCGCAGTACGGGTCGTCGCTGCCGTAGACCACGGTGGCGGCAAAGGGCAGGCGCTGGCGCTGCAGCGGCGCCCAGGTCTGCACCTGCGGCGGCATGTCGGCGCGCTCCAGGTCGGGCGGCGCCACCAGCAGCGCACCGGCCACGCAGGCGCCGTGGCGGCTGTGGCCGGCCCAGGCCGCCGCCAGGTGGCAGCCCAGGCTGTGCGCCACCAGCAGCGCCGGGCGCTCGTCGGCCAGCAGCGTGTCCTCCAGCCGGGCCATCCAGTCGCCGCGGCGCGGCCACAGCCAGTCGTCCTGCTCGACCCGCTCGAAGCCATGGGCGCGCTCCCAGCGGCTTTGCCAGTGGTCGGGGCCGGAGTTCTGCCAGCCCGGCAGCAGCAGCACGCGCGGGGTCGTCGGCACCGTCGTCATGGGGAAGCCTTATCCTTGAAGATTGCCCCGCATTCTGACCAACCGGACCACCGCCATGACCCACCGCATCTTCGTCGACGGACAGGAAGGCACCACCGGCCTGCGCATCCACGAGATGCTGGCCCGCCGCAACGGCGTGGAGGTGCTGCGCATCGACGCCGACAAGCGCAAGGACAGCGCCGAGCGCGCCCGCCTGCTCAACGCCGCCGACGTGGCCTTCCTGTGCCTGCCCGACGCCGCCGCGCGCGAGGCGGTGGCCCTGGTCACCAACCCCAAGACCTGCGTCATCGACGCCAGCACCGCCCACCGCACCGTGGCCGGCTGGGCCTACGGCCTGCCCGAGCTGGCACCCGGCCAGCGTGATGCGATCCGCGCCGCCAAGCGCATCGCCAACCCGGGCTGCCATGCCACGGCCTTCGTGCTGGCCCTGCGCCCGCTGGTGCAGGCGGGCCTGCTGCCGGCCGCCGCGGCAGTGAGCGCGACCTCGATCACCGGCTACTCGGGCGGCGGCAAGTCGATGATTGCGCAGTACGAAGCAGGTGGCGATGCGAAGCTGCAGTCGCCGCGCCCCTACGCGCTGGCGCTGGCCCACAAGCACCTGCCCGAGATGGTGGCCCACACCGGCCTGGCGCGTGCACCTGTGTTTCTGCCGGTGGTGGCGGCCTTCTACAAGGGCCTGGCGGTCAGCGTGGGCCTGCAGCTGGACCAGTTCCGCCCCGGCACCACCGGCGCCCAGGTGCGCGAGGCCCTGGCCGCGCACTACGCCGGCGAGCGCTTCGTGAAGGTGATGCCGCTGGCCGACCCGGCCACGCTGGAGGCCGGCTTCTTCAACGTGCAGGCCGACAACGACACCAACGACGCCAGCCTGTTCGTCTTCGCCAACGACCGCCAGGTGCTGCTGCTCAGCCGCCTGGACAACCTGGGCAAGGGCGCCAGCGGCGCCGCGGTGCAATCGATGAACGTGCACCTGGGCGTCGAGGAGTCGCTGGGCCTGGTCTGAGCCCCTCAAGGCGCCGCAATCCGCCGCGCCAGCACCTCCACCGGGGCATGCGGCTGCGCCGATCCCTCGGTCTGCATCGTCAGCCGCAGCAGCTCGCCACCGGGTTCGCGCTCCAGCCGGCCTGTCCAGCGGTGGGTCACGCTGCGCTCGGCCCCGCCCAGTTGCTCGGCGCTGCGGGTGACGAAGCGCAGCACGGCGCCGTCGACCTCGCCCTGCTCGATGCCGCGCGGCACCCGCAGGAAGCTGGCCGTGCCGGCCAGCGCCCGGCCTTCGCCCTGCAGCACCAGGGTTTCGGTGAGGTCGGCGGTCAGCCAGTCGTAGCGCACCGCCGCCTGCCAGCGGCCGTTGACCGGGGCACGCGCCAGCGCCGCGGCCACCGGTGCGGTCGATGGCGCGGGCGTCATCAGCCACCAGCCCGCCCCGCCGGCGGCGGCCAGCAGCGCCAGCGCAGCGCCCAGCAGGCCGGTGCGCCGATGGGGGCCGGCGGCCGTCGGCGCCGCGCTTGCCGACGCATGGCCCAGCAGCGTGTGCAACCGGCCCACCAGCGCATCCGTGTCGGCGGCAAAGCGCCGGGCGTCGATCACCTGGGCCTGGCGCAGCGCCAGGGCCCGCAGCGGCGCAGGCAGAAGGTCGGCCGCGGGCATGGCCGCGCCGTCGAGCAGCAGCGGGATGACCTGGGCGCCGCCGGCCAGGCCGGCCGCCACCTCGCGGTGCACGAAGTCGGCGGGGTCGTGCAGGCGCGGCCGGCCATCGGCCCCTGGCGCCAGCCAGCGCGGGCCGATCAACACCAGCAGCACCGCCGAGGCGCCCAGGGCCTGGGCGATGGTGGTGTCGAAGGTGGCGCCGGCGGGAATGTCGTCGACGTCGATGAACACCTGCGCGGCACCGAACTGCTGCGCCAGCCGGTCATTCAGCGCCCGGGCGTAGCCAGCGCTGTCGTCGCGGCGGTAGCTGATGAACAGCTGCGCGCCGCCGACGCCTGGATTCCTAGCATTTGACATGGGCGTCCATTGAGCGTGCGCGGGGTCTGCCCCGGCTATCGATTGCCCTGATGATGACGCCGGAAGCGCTCGGAGAGAATCCCGGCCATCCCTGGAGCCGCTTGATGCAGAAGATCTGGCTGAAGCAATATCCTGCCGGTGTGCCGGCAGAGGTCAAGACCGACCTCTATCCCTCGCTGGTGTCCTTGATCGACGACAGCCTGCGCACCCATGCCGACAAGACGGCCTACAAGTTCATGGGCGCGTCGTTCAGCTTCGGCGCGGTGGACGACGCCTCGCGCGCGCTGGCGGCCTGGCTGCAAGGCAGCGGCCTGCAGCGCGGCGACCGCGTCGCCGTCATGATGCCCAACGTGCCGCAGTACCCGGTGGCCGTGGCGGCCATCCTGCGCGCCGGCCTGGTGGTGGTCAACGTCAACCCGCTGTACACACCGCGCGAGCTGGAGCACCAGCTCAAGGACTCGGGCGCCAAGGCCATCATCATCCTGGAGAACTTCGCCGCCACCCTGGCCCAGGTGATCGACCAGGTGCCCACGAAGACCGTGGTGCTGGCCAGCATGGGCGACATGCTGGGCCTGGTGAAGGGTGCCCTCGTCAACCACGTGGTGCGGCGGGTGAAGAAGATGGTGCCGGCCTTCAGCCTGCCGGCGGGCGTGAACACGGTGCGCTTCAAGGACGCGCTGGCGCGCGGCCGGCGAATGACGCTGCAGCCGGCCCAGGTGGGGCCCGACGACATCGCGGTGCTGCAGTACACCGGCGGCACCACCGGCGTGAGCAAGGGCGCGGTGCTGCTGCACCGCAACCTGGTGGCCAACATCCTGCAGGCCGAGGCCTGGTACCAGCCGGCCTTGAAGAAGATCCCCGCCGGCACGCAGATCGTCACCGTCTGCGCCCTGCCGCTGTACCACATCTTCGGCTTCAACACGAACATGATGCTGGGGCTGAAGATGGGCGGCTGCAATGTGCTGATCGCCAATCCGCGCGACATCCCGGCGCTGCTGAAGGACCTGGCGGCCCAGCCCTTCCACAGCTTTCCGGCGGTCAACACCCTGTTCACCGCGCTGGCCAACCACCCCGACTTCGACAAGGTCGACTGGAGCCACCTGAAGATCAGCGTGGGCGGCGGCATGGCCGTCACCCAGGGCACGGCGCGGCTGTGGCTCGAGAAGACCGGCTGCCCGATCTGCGAGGGCTACGGCCTGTCCGAGACCAGCCCGTCGGCCACCTGCAACCCGGTGGACAGCACGGCGTATTCCGGCACCATCGGCCTGCCCATGCCCAACACCGAGCTGGTGCTGCTCGACGACGACGGCCGGGAAGTGCCCGCAGGCCAGCCCGGCGAGATCGCGATCCGCGGCCCGCAGGTGATGGCCGGCTACTGGCAGCGGCCCGACGAGACCGCCAAGGTGATGACCGCCGACGGCTTCTTCCGCACCGGCGACGTGGGCATGATGGACGAGCGTGGGCATTTCCGCATCGTCGACCGCAAGAAGGACATGATCCTGGTCTCGGGCTTCAACGTGTACCCCAATGAGATCGAAGACGTGCTCAGCCAGCTGCCGGGCGTGCTGGAATGCGCCGCGGTCGGCATCCCCGACGACAAGGCCGGCGAGGCCGTCAAGGTGGTGATCGTGAAGAAGGACGCCGCACTGACCGAGGGCGCGGTGCGCGCCTTCTGCGAGGCCAACCTGACCGGCTACAAGCGGCCCAAGGTGGTCGAGTTCCGCGCCGACCTGCCCAAGACCACCGTGGGCAAGGTGCTGCGCCGTGAATTGCGCGAGGCCCGGCGGTGAACGATGACGTCGCGCGGGTGTTGTCCGCGCGGCTGGCCAAGACCGATGCGGGCCGCACCGAGATCCAGCGCAAGTCGCTCCCCCTGTCGCGGCCGGCGCGCAACCTGCTGCTGATCATCGACGGCGCCCGGCCGGCGCAGGACTGGATCGGCCTGGTGAAGGGCGCCACCCTGGCCGACCTGCAGGAGCTGCTGCGCGCCGGCCTGGTGGCCGACCAGTCGACCCTGGGCCCGACGCAGCCCGCGCCGCGCATGACCCTGGCGCAGGCGCTGGAGTCGAAGAGCTACCGCACGCTGTACGACCGCATCACCGCCGAGGCCCGGCCGCGGCTGGGGCTGATCAAGGGCTACAAGATGATCCTCGACGTCGAGCGCTGCGCCGGACCGCCGGAGATCCGCCAGCTGGCGCTGCGCTTCGTCGAGCAGGTGCGCGTGTCCCAGGGCGACGCCGCCGCCCTGGCCCTGGTGCAGCTGCTGCTCGCCCCGGACTGATGCCGCCCCGTCTGCACGTCGATGCCCCGCTGGCGGCGGGCGACGCCTTCACCCTGCCCGCGGGCGCCAGCCGCCATGTGCAGGTGCTGCGCCTGCAGCCGGGCGACCCCATCACCCTGTTCGACGGCAGCGGCGGCCAGTGGCAGGCCGAGGTGGTCGACATCGGCCGCAAGGCGGTGCAGGCGCGGCTGCTGGTGCACGAGGCCATCGAGCGCGAGCTGCACACGCCGGTCACGCTGGCCCTGGGCATGCCGGCCAACGAGCGCATGGACGCGCTGGTCGAGAAGGCGGCCGAGCTGGGCGCCGCCGCCATCGTGCCCCTGGTGTGCGAGCGCTCGGTGCTGCGCCTGTCGGGTGAACGCGCCGAGCGCCGCCGCGAGCACTGGCAGGCGGTGGCGATTGCCGCCTGCGAGCAGAGCGGGCGCAACCGCGTGCCGATCATCCACCCGCCGCAGCCGCTGCGCGACTGGCTGGGGAAGGCGCCGGCCGCCGCCACCCGCCTGGTGCTGAGCCTGGCCGACGGCACGCAGCCGCTGCGCACGCGGCTGGCCGGGTCCAACGGCAGCCCGGTCTGCCTGCTCAGCGGCCCCGAGGGCGGTCTGTCGCCCGCCGAACTGGCCGCGGCAGGCGCCGCCGGCTTCCTGCCCACCACCCTGGGTGCGCGCGTGCTGCGTGCCGACACCGCACCGCTGGCCGCGCTGGCCGTGGTCGCTGCACTCGAGGGATCCATGCCATGAGACAACCTGTGCGGCCGCCGCCCGGCGGGCCGAGCGCCGGGCCGCTCCCGAGCCGGCCCGCCATCCCCTCGGGGGATCGGCCGACGTACCCGTCGGACGACGGGCGGCCATGAACCTGCACCTCGCCCTGCTGACGCTCTGCCAGGGCCTGCTGATGGTCAACAACGTGACCTTCATCGCCATCAACGGCCTGGTCGGCCTGGCGCTGGCGCCGGTGGGCTGGATGGCGACGGTGCCGATCACCGCCTACGTCGCCGGCGGCGCGCTGGCCACGGGCATCGTCGCCCGCCACCAGCGGCGCTGGGGCCGGCAACGCACCTTCCAGCTGGGGCTGCTGGTGGCCATCGCCAGCGCGGCGGTGTGCGCCTGGGCGGCGATGCAGCGCAATTTCTGGCTGCTGACCGCCGCCACCCTGGTGGCCGGCTACTACAACGCCAACGGCTCGCTGTACCGCTTCGCCTCGGTGGAGCTGGTCAAGCCCGACTTCAAGGAGCGGGCGATCAGCTGGGTGCTGGCCGGCGGCATCCTGGGCGGCGTGGTGGGGCCCAACCTGGCCAGCGCCAGCCGCGACCTGCTGGCGCAACCCTTCGCCGGTGCCTACCTGGCGCTGATGGGCGTGGCCGCGCTGAGCCTGGCGGTGATGTCGTGCATCCCGTTCCCGACCCTGCCGGGCCAGGGCAGCACCACGCCGCAGGGCCGGCCGACCAGCGTCATCGTGCGCCAGCCGGTCTTCATCATCGCCACCGCGGCCTGCGCCATCGGCTACGGCGTGATGAACCTGCTGATGGCGGCCACGCCGATCGCGATGGCGCAGTGCCAGCATCCTTTTTCTGCTGCCGCCCTGGTGCTGGAATGGCATGTGCTGGCGATGTTCGTGCCCAGCTTCTTCACCGGCAAGCTGATCAAGCGCTTCGGCGTGCTGCCCATCATGGCCACCGGCCTGGCGCTGAACGTCGCCTGCGTGGCCTTCGCCCTGCATGGCAATGACGTGATGCACTTCCTGGGCGCGCTGATGGCCCTGGGCCTGGGCTGGAACTTCCTGTTCATCGGCGGCAGCACCCTGGTCACCGAGACCTACGCGCCCGAGGAGAAGACCCGCGCCCAGGGCGCGGTCGACTTCTGCGTCTACACCACGATGACGGTCACGTCCTTCAGCTCGGGCGCCCTGGTGACCACCGGCGGCTGGACGGCGATGAACCTGGGCAGCATCGCGCCTCTGCTGCTGCTGGCCGCGGCCCTGGCCTGGCTGGCGCGGCTGCGCCGCCCGTCGGCACCAGTCGCCGGAACTTGAGCCCGCAAAGCGTGACCGAGTGCCGCAGCCAGGTCACGGCGCACCACCACAATCCGCCGCTTCAGTCTTCACACCTGAGGAGGTCGACCATGGGATTGCTGGATTCGGTGCTGGGCGCGGCGATGGGCGGCGGCGGCCAGGGCGGTGGCCAGGCGATGCTGATGCAGGTCATCGGCATGCTGCTGCAGGGCCAGGGTGGCGGCGCGCAGGGCGGCAGCGGCGGCCTGGGCGGCATGCTCGGCGGTGCGCTGGGCGGTGCCCTGGGCGGCGGTGGCGGCGCGGGTGCCGGCGCGGGCGGGCTCGGCGGCCTGGGTGGCCTGCTGGCGCAGCTGCAGCAGGGTGGTCTGGGTGACGCGGCGCAGAGCTGGGTGTCCTCCGGCGAGAACCTGCCGGTGTCGGGTGACCAGCTGTCGGCCGCCCTGGGCGCCGACCGCATCGACGCCATCGCCCAGCAGGTGGGCATCCCTGCCGGTGATCTGAGCAGCCAGCTGGCGCAATACCTGCCGCAGGTGGTCGACAAGATGACGCCCAACGGACAACTGCCCGAAGGCGGCGCCGACCTCGGCGGCCTGCTGGGCCATGTGCTGGGCGGGCTGCTGAAGGGCTGAGGCGCCGTCGCGGTGCGCGGTTGGCCTCGGCTCCGCTCAGCCAACGGGCACGGTCCGCTCCCTGAGCGAAGCCGAAGGGAGCCTCAGGCGGCCGGTTCGCCGTCCGCCTGCGCGGCCCGCGCCGACCCGGCCACCAGGTCGAAGCGGAACAGCCGGCACTCGATCGGCCCGTTCCACAGCGGCACGCGACGTGATTCCTTCAGCCGCAGCGCCTGCGGCAGCTTCATGTCGGGGCTCAGCAGCCAGGCGGTCCAGCCGGGGTAGTGGCGCTTCCAGTGCGCCGCGAGGCGGTTGAAGAACTCACCCGGGCCGGCGCCGCCCTCGGCGGCATCGACCGCCGACACGAAGCCCTCGCGCCCTCCCCGCGCCCCGCGCTGGTCGCCGCGGCTTCCCTTGGGCGCGATGCGCTCGCCGTAGGGCGGGTTCAGCATCAACGTGCCGCCGTCCGCCGGCGGCAGGCGCTGCAGGGCGTCGGCGGTCTTGAAGCTGATCGCATGGGCCACGCCGGCACGCTCGGCATTGCGCTGGGCGAAGTCGGTCATGCGGAAGGCGACGTCACCGGCGTGGATGGCCACCGCCGGCGCATGCTGGCGGGCGCGGGCGGCGTCCTTCAGGCGCTGCCAGTCGCCCAGCAGCGGGCGGAACGGCAGCATGCGCTCGAAGGCGAAGCGGCGTTGCAGGCCCGGGGCGATGCCGCAGGCGATCTGCGCCGCCTCGATGGCGATGGTGCCGGCGCCGCAGCAGGGGTCGAGCAGCGGGCCGTCCTCGGCGCGGCCCTGCCAGCCGGCAGCGGCCAGCATCGCCGCGGCCAGCGTCTCCTTCAGCGGCGCCTCGCCCTTCACGTCGATGCTGCCGCCGCGGGCATCGCGCCAGCCGCGCTTGAACAGCGCCTCGCCCGAGGTGTCGGCATACAGCGTGGCATGGGTGGGCGACAGGTGCAGCGACAGCGGCAGGTCGGGGTGGCGGGCGGCGACGCTGGGCCGCTCGCCGGTGGCCTCGCGCAGCACGTCGCACACCGCGTCCTTCACCCGCAACGTGGCGAAGTTCAGGCTCTGCAGCGGCGAGCGCTGGGCCGTGGTGTCGATGCGCAGCGTCTGCTGCGGCGTGATCCAGTCGACCCAGCGCACGGTGCGCGCCAGCGCGTACAGGTCGTGCTCGCTGGTGTACGGCCCGTGCGCCAGCGGCCACAGCACCCGCTGCGCCAGCCGGCTCTCCAGGTTCAGCCGCATCGCGGTGGCGAAGTCGCCGTCGACGGTGATGCCGCCGCGCAGCATCTCGCCGCCGGCCTGCGGGCCCAGGATGCGCAGCACCTCGTCGGCCAGCAGTTCCTCGGTGCCTGCGGCGCAGGGCAGGAAGAGTGCGGTCACAAGGTCTTCCGCAGATTGGCCGGCGCGATCTTCAGCGCCTCGCGGTACTTGGCCACCGTGCGCCGCGCCACGGTGATGCCCTGCTCGCCCAGCATGTCCGACAGCTGGCTGTCCGACAGCGGCTTGGCCGGGTCCTCGTTGCCCACCAGCTGCTTGAGCAGGGCGCGCACGGCCGTGCTGCTGGCGTTGCCGCCGGCGTCGGTGTTCAGGCTGCTGCCGAAGAAGTACTTCAGCTCGAAGGTGCCGTGCGGCGTGGCCATGTACTTGGCCGTGGTCACGCGCGAGATGGTGCTCTCGTGCAGGCCCAGCTCGTCGGCGATCTCGCGCAGCACCAGCGGCTTCATCGCGATCTCGCCATGGGTGAAGAAGCCCTTCTGCCGCTCGACGATGGCCTGGCTCACGCGCAGGATGGTGTCGAAGCGCTGCAGGATGTTCTTCATGAACCAGCGCGCCTCCTGCAGCCGGGCACTCAGCCCGCTGGCGCTGCCGTTGCGCTGGCCGCGGATGGCCTGCGCGTACAGGTCGTTGATGCGCAGCTTGGGCATCACGTCGGGGTTCAGCGTGGCCTTGAAGCCGCGGCCGCTCTTGATGACGATGACATCGGGCACGACGATGTTGGCCTCGGCCCGGGTGAAGGGCCGGCCGGGCTTGGGCTCGCAGGCGACGATCAGCGCCTGCGCCTCGCGCAGCGTGTCTTCGTCCGCGCCGGTGGCCGACACCAGCTTCTTCATGTCGCGCCGGGCCAGCAGCTCCAGGTGGCTGCGGCAGATCTTCATCGCCGCGTCGCGGGCGGGGCTCTTCGGCAGCTCCTTGAGCTGCAGGCACAGGCAGTCGCCCAGGCCGCTGGCACCCACGCCGGTGGGCTCCAGGCTCTGCAGCAGCTTCAGCGCGATGCGCAGCCGGTCCATCAGCTCGTCGCGCTGCTCGGCATCGTCCTCGGCCAGGTCCATGCCGGCCGCCAGGCGCTCGGCGATCTCGGCCAGCGGGTCGGCCAGGTAGCCGTCCTCGTCCAGCGACTCGATCAGCACCATCACCGCCGCCGCGTCTTCCGCCGACAGCCGCATGCCCAGCAGCTGGCGCCGCAGGTGGTCCTGCAGGGTCGGGCCGTTGTCGGCGCCGTCGGCCGGCTCGAAGTCGTCGTTGTCGCCGCTGGCCGAGGCGCTGTTGCTCGACGGCAGCTCGCGGATGCCGTCGAAGTCGTCGCGCTCGGTGCCGTTCTCCCAGTCGTCGCGCTCGGTGCTGCCGAACTCGGCGCTGTCCACGCCGGCCGGCTCGTCGCTGCCGCCGTCGCTGGCGGTGGCGGCGCCGTCCTCGCGCTCGCTCAGCTTGCTCTTTTCGCGCTCGGCGCCCGCATCGGCGGCGGCGCTCACCCGCTCCAGGCCGAACTCCATCGGCGCATGGTCCTCCTCGGTGTCGAGGAAGGGGTTGGACTCGAGCATCTGCTCGATCTCCTGGTGCAGCTCCAGCGTCGACAGCTGCAGCAGGCGGATCGACTGCTGCAGCTGCGGCGTGAGCGCCAGGTGCTGCGAAAGGCGGACCTGCAGGGACGGTTTCATGCTGCGTGGGCGTCCCGAATCACATCTTGAAGTGCTCGCCGAGGTAGACCCGGCGCACGTCGGCGTTGGCGACGATCTCGGCAGGCGTGCCTTCGGCCAGCACGCGACCCTCGCTGATGATGTAGGCGCGGTCGCAGATGCCCAGCATCTCGCGCACGTTGTGGTCGGTGATCAGCACACCGATGCCGCGGTTCTTCAGGAAGCCGATGATGCGCTGGATCTCCAGCACGGCGATCGGGTCGACGCCGGCGAACGGCTCGTCGAGCAGGATGAAGCGCGGCTGCGTGGCCAGGGCGCGGGCGATCTCCACCCGCCGCCGCTCGCCACCCGACAGCGCCGGTGCGGGTGAATCGCGCAGCTTCTCGATGCTGAGGTCGCGCAGCAGGCCTTCCAGGCGGCTGTCGATCAGCGCGGCCTTCAGCGGCTTGCCGTCGGCATCGGACTGCAGCTCCAGCACGGCGCGGATGTTTTCCTCGACGGTCAGCTTGCGGAAGATCGACGCCTCCTGCGGCAGGTAGCTCAAGCCCATGCGCGCCCGCTGGTGGATGGGCTTGTGCTGCACCGCCACGCCGTCGATGTGGATGGTGCCGGCGTCGGCCCGCACCAGGCCCACCACCATGTAGAAGCAGGTCGTCTTGCCGGCGCCGTTGGGGCCCAGCAGGCCCACCACCTCGCCGGCGTTGACGGCCAGGTGCACGTCCTTGATGACCTGGCGCGAGCCGTAGCGCTTCTGCAGGCCCTCGACGTCCAGCCGGCTGCCGGCCGCAGCCGGCATCGCGGCCGGGCCGGCCGCAGCCTGGTCGGCCACCGTGCTCAACGCCGGTCCCCGAGGCCGGACGAGGACTTCAGGCCGGCGCCATCGGCCGGCGCCCCGGGTGCCGCTTCCGGCGGCACGCGTGGCGTGATCACCGCCCGCACCCGGCCGCCAGGGTTGGCCGCGGTGGCCGCGCCGCCCTGCACGTTGAAGGACTCGGCCGTGCTGTCCCAGGTGATCTGCTGGCCCTGGATCTCGTCAGCCACGGTGCTGCCGCGCAGGCGCCGCACCACGGCCGCGCCCTCGAAGCGCAGCGTGCCGGCGCGGCTGTCGTAGTCGATGCGCTGGGCCTGGCCCTCGACGTACTCGTCGGCCGCGCCGTCGCGCTTCTGGCGGTAGGTGGCGGGCTTGCCCGGCACGCCGATGGCCTGTGCCATCTGGTAGCCCTCGGGCGTCTCGCGCAGCTCCAGCCGGTCGGCGCGCAGCTGCAGCGTGCCCTGGCTGATCACCACGTTGCCGCTGCAGGTGCTGGTCTGCTTGAGCAGGCTGACGGTGCAGGGCTTGTCCGATTCCAGCGTCATCGGCCGCGTGCGGTCGGCCTTCTCGGCCGATGCGGCGGCGGCGGCCGCGCAGAGCAGCAGGCCAACGAGCTGGGGGGGAAGGTTGCGGGTAAACATCAATCGGCACAAAACTTGCAGATCATTTTAGACCCAAGCGTTGGCCGATCGGGGGACCGCGCTGCGCGAATTCTGCAACACGGCCCGCCAGGGCGTGGCGGGCCGGCGGGCGGTCAGCCCTTCTTCGACTGCGCGATCAGGGCATCTGCCACGGCCAGGGCGCGCTCGGCCGACCCGGCCATGCCCGGCGACGTCATCCAGCGGCCCTGGATGCCCAGGGTGGGCACGCCCTCGATGCGGTAGGCATCGGACAACTGCTTGGACTGGCGCAGCTTGGTGGCGACGGCGAAGCTCTTCATCGCCTCGCCGATCTTGGTGGCGTCGGCACCCACGGTGGGCAGCCAGGCTGCGATGTCGGCGTCGGTGTTCAGGCGCTTCTTGTCGACATGCAGGGCCGCGAACACCTTGCGGTGCAGTGCGTCGACCTGGCCCAGCGACTCGATCGCGTAGTACAGCTTCTGCAGCGGCTCCTGGCCCGGCGTGAAGGCCACCGGCAGGCGGCGGAAGTTGACATGTGCCGGCAGCTTCTTCACCCAGGCGTCCAGCGTGGGCTCGAAGGCGTTGCAGTGCGGGCACCAGTAGCCGAAGAACTCGACCACCTCGACCTTGCCCTCGGGCACCGGCACCGGAGTGTCGACGCGCTTGAAGTCACGCCCTTCCTGCGGCGCGCCCTGGGCCAGCGCGGCCAGCGGCAGGCCGGCCAGGCCGGCAAATCCAGCGGATGCCAGCATCCAATCTCGACGGTTCATGCAGGACCTCATGTTCAACAAGCTCGGGAAGATGCAACGGTTGGTGGAGTGTGCCGGTGCACGCGGAGTTCAATCGCAACGCCTGACCGGCGTCAACGTTCCACACGCACCAGGTTGGCCTCGACGCCGGCGCCGGCCAGGCGGGTCTGCACGTCCTCGGCCGGCTCGCGGCTGTCGAACGGGCCCACGCGCACGCGGTAGACGGTGCGCCCGCCCTGCTCGCGCTCGGTGATGCGGGCGTCCATGCCCAGCAGGGCCAGCTTGGCGCGCTGGGCCTCGGCGTCGTCGGTGCGGGCATAGGCGCCGGCCTGCACGAAGAAGGCGGTGGCCACCGCGCTGGCCGCACGCGGCGCGGCGCGGGCAGCGGCCTCGGCCGGCGCCGTTGGCGTGGCCTGCCCGGCCAGGATGGCGGCCGGGTCGCGGCCCGGGCGGCTGGCGGCCGCTGTGGGCGCGGCAGCCGGCACGGCAGCGGACGCCGCCGCCTGCGGGCGCGGCGCAGCCGCCGAGGCAGCCACCGCGCCGGGCGCCGGCACGGCCAACGGTGCCGGCGGCGGCAGCGCGCCAGCCGGTGCACTGGCCACGGCCGCGGGCTCGCCGGCCACGGTGCCGCTGGCCGCGGGGGGCGCCGGGCGGGCCGGGTTCTTGCCGGCCAGCGGCGCGTTCGGGTCCCAGTGCTTGTTGCGCTCGGCCTCGGCGGCGTCCTGCTCGGCGGTGCGCTGCGGCACCTTGTCGATGAAGGGCACCGGCGTCTTGGTCACGTACAGCGCCACCGCCAGCGCCACGCCCAGGCCCACCAGCAGGCCGATCACCATGCCGGTGACGAAGCCGCCGCCGGCCGGGCGCTTCAGCGCTGCCGTCATGCGGCCTCCGCCGGCGTCTCGGCGCCGGGCTCGCGGGCCATGGCGTCCGGCGCGCTCACGCCCATCATCGCCAGGCCGTTGCGCAGCACCTGGCGGGTCGCGGCCAGCAGGGCCATGCGCGCGGCAGCCAGCGCCGGGTCGTCGATCAGGAAGCGCTCGGCCGCATACCAGCTGTGGAAGGCGGCGGCCAGGTCACGCAGGTAGAAGGCCACGTCGTGCGGCGCAAAGTCGGCCGCGGCACTGCTCAGCATGTCGGGGTAGGCGGCCAGCCGGGCCATCAGCGCGGCCTCGGTCGGCGCGCTCAGCAGGGCCAGGTCGACGCCCGCGGCGCTGGCAGTGTCGACCGTGCGGCCGGTGCGCACGGTGTACTGGGCCAGCACCGAGCAGATGCGCGCATGGGCGTACTGCACGTAGAACACAGGGTTCTCGTCGTTGGCCTTGAGCGCCAGGTCGACGTCGAAGACGAACTCGGTGTCGGCCTTGCGGCTGATCAGGAAGAAGCGCACCGCGTCGCGGCTGGTCATCTCGATCAGGTCGCGCAGCGTCACGTAGCTGCCGGCGCGCTTGCTGATCTTCACCTCCTGGCCACCCTTCATGACCATGACCATCTTGTTGAGCACGTAGTCGGGCCAGCCCTGCGGCACGCCCACGCCCGCGGCCTGCAGGCCGGCGCGCACCCGGGCGATGGTGCCGTGGTGGTCGGTGCCCTGGAAGTTGATGACCTTGTCGAAGCCGCGCTCCCACTTGTCGATGTGGTAGGCCACATCGGGCACGAAGTAGGTGTAGCTGCCGTCGGACTTGCGCATCACGCGGTCCTTGTCGTCGCCGTAGTCGGTCGACCGCAGCCACAGCGCGCCGTCCTGCTCGTAGGTCTTGCCGGCAGCCACCAGCTTGGCCACCGTGGCCTCGACCTTGCCGCTGGCATACAGGCTGGATTCGAGGAAGTAGTTCTGGAACTGCACGCCGAAGGCCTGCAGGTCCAGGTCCTGCTCGTGGCGCAGGTAGGCCACGGCGAACTGGCGGATCGAGTCGAGATCCTCCGGGTCGCCGCTGGCGGTGAACTGGCGGTCGTCGGCGTGCACCGTCTTCTTCGCCAGGAAGTCGGCGGCGATGTCGGCGATGTAGTCGCCGTTGTAGGCGTTCTCGGGCCAGCCGGCGTCGCCCGGCTTGAGGCCGCGGATGCGCGCCTGGGTGCTGGTGGCGAGCGTGGCGATCTGCACGCCGGCGTCGTTGTAGTAGAACTCGCGCGTCACGTCCCAGCCCTGGCTCTCGTAGAGCCGGCACACCGCGTCGCCCAGCGCGCCCTGGCGGGCATGGCCCACGTGCAGCGGGCCGGTGGGGTTGGCCGAGACGAACTCGCACATCAGCTTGCGGCCATGCGCGACGCGCACGCCGAAGCGGTCGCCCGCGGCCAGCACCTCGGCCACCACGGCCTGCTTGGCCGCCGCCTTCAACCGCAGGTTGATGAAGCCGGGGCCGGCGATCTCCAGCGCGTCGACCCAACGCGCCACGGCCGGCTGGGCCTGCAGCGCCGCCACCAGGGCGGTGGCCAGTTCGCGCGGGTTGCGCTTCTGCGCCTTGGCCAGGCCCATCGCGGCAGTGACCGCAAAGTCGCCATGGGCAGCCTGCTTGGGCGTTTCGAACGCAGGGGTGTAAGGTGTGCCGGGGGCCACCTGGGCCACGGCGTCGGCAAGGGCGGCGAGCAGGGCCTGCTTGGCTTCGATCATGGGCTGAATTCTAGAGGTGGGGGTCGGCGCGCACTGGCGGGCTTCAGTCGACCCGCCCGGCGGCCGACAACAGGCATGGAGCCGCCCGCCGCATGTCGTTTCGCCCGCCCTTTTCATCCCCCGACGCCCAGGAGCTGCTGGAGGGCGGAGATCCGGACATGCCCCAGCGCATCGGCAAGTACAACGTGGTCTCCCGGCTGGGCGAAGGCGCCACCAGCGAGGTCTTCCTCGCCGTGGACGCCTTCAACCACCGCAACGTGGCGATCAAGCGCGTGCGCGCCGACACCGGCGCCGAGAGCGTGGAGAACCACTACCGCAGCCACTTCTTCGCCGCCGAGGCGGCCCTGGTGGGCAAGCTGCAGCACCCCAACGTGGTGAAGATCCTCGACGCCGTCGACGATCCGCTGCAGCCCTACCTGGTGATGGAGTACGTGCCGGGCGTGACGCTGCGCCGCTTCTGCCGGCCCGACGGCCTGCTGGCGCTGGACCAGATCGTCGAGATCGGCTTCAAGTGCGCGATGGCGCTGTCCTACGTGGCGCGGCACGGCCTGATCCACCGCGACGTGAAGCCGGCCAACATTCTGGCGGTGATGACCGACGGCCAGGTCAGCGACATCAAGATCACCGATTTCGGCAGCGCCTTCGACGCGCGCAGCGACCGCACGCAGGTGTTCCGCGTCGGCTCGCTGGCCTACATGTCGCCCGAGCAGCTGGACGGCAGCACGCTGGACACGCGCGCCGACATGTACTCGCTGGCGGCGGTGCTGTACCACCTGGTGGCCGGCCGGCCGCCCTTCGACGCACCCAACCAGGTGGCGCTGATGCACCAGATCTACCACGCCGAGCCGGCGCCGCTGAGCGGCCTGCGCGACGGCGTGCCGCCGCGCATGGACGCGCTGCTGCGCCAGGCGCTGGCCAAGCAGCCCGGCCAGCGCCCGGTCGACTGGGAGACGTTTGCGCGCGAGTGGTCGCTGCTGGTGGCCAACGGGGAGGTGCCGGTGGGCAGCCTGCAGGACGTGCTGGACAGCGAGCGCTTCAACCTGCTGCGCACGCTGGAGTTCTTCGACGGCTTCGGCGAGGTGGAGCTGTGGGAGGTGGTGCACCGCGCGCAGTGGGTGCGCCACCGCTATGGCGCAGCGCTCTACCGCAAGGGCGAGGAGGGGCGCAGCTTCCACATCATTGCGCAGGGCCGGGTCGACGTGTACCGCGACGGCCAGCGCGTGGTGCGCCTGGGCGCGGGCACCTCGGTGGGCGAGATGGCCTACCTGGCGCCCAGCCCCGACCTGCGGGTGCACAGCGCCGACGTGATCGTGGCCGAGCCGGCGACGACGATCAGCTTCACGCCCGACTCGGTGGAGCTGCTCAATGCCGGCACGCGCCACCTGTTCGACCAGGCCTTCATCCGCGTGCTGGTGCGCAGATTGCACGCCGCGCACGAGCAACTGGCGCATCCGCGGCGCATCCTGTAGCCGGCTGGTGGTTGCCACCGTCAACCTTGCTTGTGGGCGGGGCGTTGGCATGCTGGAATGCAATTCGCATTCAACAGCAAACCCCGCGAGGGAAGGAGTACCGCATGAACCGCCTCATCCAGATCGCCGCCCTGTCCATCGCCGCGCTGAGCTTCGGCGCCCAGGCCGCCGACAAGGAGCCGACCAAGCAGCAGAGCAAGATGACGACCTGCAGCAAGGATGCAGGCGACAAGAAGGGCGACGAGCGCAAGGCCTTCATGAAGGAATGCCTGAGCGCCAAGCCGGCCGCCGCCGCGGGCACCGCACAGCAGAACAAGATGAAGACCTGCAACGCCGACCCGAAGGCCAAGACCCTGAAGGGCGACGAGCGCAAGAAGTTCATGAAGGAATGCCTGTCGGCCTGAGCGCCCGGGTTGCGCCCTTCAGCAGCAGCGCCGCCTTCGGGCGGCGTTGTCGCTTCTGATGCCGATGGGCCGCTCTGGGCTCCAAGCCGTCACCCCGTCGCCTGCCGCCAGTACCCCGCGTCCCCGTAATGCTGCTTCAGGAAGTCGACCCACAGCCGCAGCCGCAGCGGCAGGTGCTTGCGCTGGGGCAGCACGGCGTAGATGCCGTTGGGCGGGGCGGCGAAGGCGTCGAGCACGGGCACCAGGGTGCCGGCAGCGATGTCGCCTTCCACCTCCCAGGTGCTGCGCCAGGCGATGCCCAGCCCTTGCCGGCACCAGGCGTGCAGCACCTGGCCGTCGCTGCAGTCGATGCGCCCGCTGGGCCGCAGGTGGGTCACGGTACCTTCGACGGTGAAGGCCCAGCCGCGCGTCTGGCTGGCGTCGCTGCTCAGCGTCAGGCATTCGTGCCGGCCCAGCTCGCCCGGGTGCTGCGGCACGCCCGCACGCTGCAGGTAGGCCGGCGCGGCCACGCACAGGCGGCGGTTGTCGGCCAGGCGGATGCTGATCAGGCTGCTGTCGGGCATGTCGCCCACCCGCACCGCACAGTCGAAGCCCTCGTTGACGATGTCGACCACGCGGTCGCTGAGGTTCAGCGACAGGTGCACGTCCGGGTGGCGCGCCAGGAAGGCCGGCAGCAGCGGCGCCACATGGCGGCGGCCGAAGCCGGCCGGCGCGGTGATGCGCAGCGCACCGCTGGCCTTCACGCCACCCGCCGACACACTGGCCTCGGCATTGGCCATGTCGGCCAGGATGCGCTGGCAATCTTCGAGGAAGGCGCTGCCTTCGTGCGTCAGGCTGATGCGCCGGGTGGTGCGCAGCAGCAGCTTGACGCCCAGGCGCTCTTCCAGCGCGTCGATGCGCCGGCCGACCACCGCCGGGGCCACGCCCTCGGCTTGCGCAGCCGCCGTCAGCGTGCCCTTGGCGGCCACCGATACGAACGATTCAATCTGCTTCAAGCGGTCCATGGGCGGAGATTACAGACGTTGTAGTCATCAATCAACGACAGCGCGGTGACGGGCCCGGCACCGGATTCCCGGCAGTTGCGTCATGAATCCTCGGCGGATCGCGCAGTTAATGGGCGATGGCGTTCGTAATACAGTGCGCCCTTCGATGCTGGCCCTTGCTGCGTCCGCAGCGGCCCCAAAGGCTTTCCCCTCCTCTGCACGCCACCCCGGAACCACCATGACCGAGCGCACCACCATCCACCGCCTGCAAGTCGCCAGCAACCTGGCCGCCTTCGTCAACGACCAGGTCCTGCCGGGCACCGGCATCGACCCGGCCGCGTTCTGGGCCGGCTTCGACGCCATCGTGCACGACCTGGCGCCGCAGAACGCCGCCTTGCTGGCCGAGCGCGACCGCCTGCAGGCGGCGATGGACGCCTGGCACACCAAGCACCCCGGTCCGGTCAAGAACATGGCCAAGTACCAGGCTCACCTGGAGAAGATCGGCTACCTGGTGCCGGTGCCGGCCAACGTGAAGGTGAAGACGAAGAACGTCGACGCCGAGCTGGCGCTGCAGGCCGGCCCGCAGCTGGTGGTGCCGATCACCAACGCCCGTTACGCGCTGAACGCCGCCAACGCCCGCTGGGGCAGCCTGTACGACGCGTTGTACGGCACCGACGCCCTGCCTGAGACCGACGGCGCGACGCGCACCGTCGACGGCAAGCCCGGCTACAACCCGGTGCGTGGTGCCAAGGTCATCGACTACGCCCGCCATGTGCTGGACCGCACCGCGCCGCTGGCCAAGGCCTCCCACGTGGACGCCACCGGCTACGCCATCGTCGATGGCGCCCTGGTCGTCACGCTCAAGAACGGCAAGAGCGCCGGCCTGAAGAAGGCCAAGCAGCTGGTGGGCTGGCAGGGGGATGCGGCAGCGCCGTCGTCGGTGCTGCTGCAGCACAACGGCCTGCACCTGGACATCCGCATCGACCGGAACACCGCCATCGGCGCCAGCGATGCCGCGGGCATCAGCGACCTGGTGCTCGAATCGGCGCTGTCGACCATCCTCGACCTGGAAGACTCGGTGGCGGTGGTCGATGCCGACGACAAGGTGCTGGCCTACGGCAATTGGCTGGGCATCCTGAAGGGCACGCTGACCGAGCAGGTGGCCAAGGGCGGCACCACCTTCACCCGCGGCCTGAACCCCGACCGCGTCTACACCGCCCCGGGCGGCGGCACGGTGTCGCTGCATGGCCGCAGCCTGATGTTCGTGCGCAACGTCGGCCACCTGATGACCAACCCGGCCATCCTGTGGGGTGACGGCCAGGAGATTCCGGAAGGAATCATGGACGCCGTCATCACGACGACCATCGCCCTGCACGACCTGCAGAAGCATGGGGCCAACGGCATCGTGAACTCGCGCAAGGGCTCGGTCTACATCGTCAAGCCCAAGATGCACGGACCGGCCGAGGTGGCCTTTGCCAGCGCGCTGTTCGGCCGCGTGGAACAGCTGCTGGGCCTGCCGCAGGCCACGGTCAAGCTGGGCATCATGGACGAGGAGCGCCGCACCAGCGTGAACCTGAAGGCCTGCATCGCCGCCGCGGCCGACCGCGTGGCCTTCATCAACACCGGCTTCCTGGACCGCACCGGCGACGAGATGCACACCGCCATGCTGGCCGGCCCGATGCTGCGCAAGGGCGACATGAAGACCACCGCCTGGATCCAGGCCTACGAGCGCAACAACGTGCTGGTGGGCCTGCAGTGCGGCCTGCGCGGCAAGGCGCAGATCGGCAAGGGCATGTGGGCCATGCCCGACCTGATGGCCGCGATGCTGCAGCAGAAGATCGGCCACCCCAGGGCCGGCGCCAACACCGCCTGGGTGCCCAGCCCCACCGCCGCCACCCTGCACGCCCTGCACTACCACCAGGTCGACGTGTTCGCGGTGCAGAAGGACCTGGAGAAGGTGGACGCCGACGCCGAGCGCGCCAGCCTGCTGGAAGGCCTGCTGACCGTGCCGGTGGCCAAGAAGCCGAAGTGGTCCGACGAGGAAAAGCAGCAGGAGCTGGACAACAACGCCCAGGGCATCCTCGGCTACGTGGTGCGCTGGATCGACCAGGGCGTGGGCTGCAGCAAGGTGCCCGACATCAACGGCATCGGCCTGATGGAAGACCGCGCCACGCTGCGCATCAGCAGCCAGCACATGGCCAACTGGCTGCACCACGGCGTGGTCGACAAGGCGCAGGTCAAGGCCACGCTCAAGCGCATGGCCAAGGTGGTGGACAAGCAGAACGCGGGCGACGCGGCCTACCAGCCGATGGCCGGCCGCTTCAAGGAAAGCGCCGCGTTCCAGGCCGCTTCGGACCTGGTCTTCAAGGGCCTGGCCCAGCCCAGCGGCTACACCGAGCCGCTGCTGCACGCCTGGCGGCTGAAGGTCAAGGCCATGGCCCGCTGAGGCCTTGCGCCAGATCAAGGCGCGGCCGCTGCCCCACCCGCGCCTGCTGCTGAGCTTGCACTAAACTGACCGTTGCCGCGCCACGCGCGGCAGCTCGGCGCGCCGCGCCCGGCTTGAGTCTGGATGGGACCTTCGATGCAGCGGTCCGGCAGGGCGAGGGGGACGGTCGATGCACAACACGGGCACACCGGGGCACCTCTGATGGCGCCCGCGCGCGCCGACCCGTCCACCCCCGATGCTGAAATGCCCTGGCTGGTGGCGCTGGGCGCCTCGGCAGGCGGCCTGGAAGCGTTGCAGCGCTTCTTCGGCGCGCTGGCGCCGCCCACGCAGGCGGCCTTCGTCGTCATCCAGCACCTGTCGCCTGACCACCGCTCGATGATGCCGGAGCTGCTCGCCCGGCACACACCGCTGCCGGTGCGCGAGGCGGTGGCCGGTGAGTCGCTGCAGGTGGACCACATCTACCTCATGCCCGCCGGCGTGCTGATGACGATCGAGCAGGAGCACCTGGTCTTCACGCCGCGGCCGCTGCGCGGCGTGTCGCTGCCGATCGACCTGTTCTTCCGCTCGCTGGCCGGCGCCAGCGCCGAGCGTTGCGTCGGCGTGGTGCTCTCGGGTTCCGGCTCCGACGGTGCATCGGGTGCGCAGGCCCTGCGCTCGGCCGGTGGCTATGTGATGGTGCAGACGCCCGAGTCGGCGCGCTTCGACAGCATGCCGCGCAGTGCGCTGGGCGCGACCGCGGTCGATGCCGTGCTGCAGCCGGAGGAACTGGCCGACCGTGTGCTGGCACTGGCCCAGGGCCGCAGCGGCCGCCTGGCCGGCGGCGAGCTGGTGGCCGCACCGCAGGTGCGCCCGGCACTGCAGCGGCTGTTCGACTGCCTGATGCAGCACGCCGACATCGACTTCAGTCACTACAAGCTGCCCACGATGATGCGCCGCATCGAGCGGCGCATGGCGGTGAAGGACTGTGCGTCGGTGACCGACTACGCCGACCAGGTGGAGGTGTTGCCCGACGAACGCGAGGCGCTGCGCCGCGAGTTGCTGATCCCGGTGACCAGCTTCTTCCGCGACGAGGCCGCATTTGCCGCACTGCGCGCGCCCTTGCAGGCACTGGTGCGCGACCTGCCGGCCGGCCAGTCCCTGCGCCTGTGGAGCGCTGGTTGCGCCACAGGCGAGGAGGCCTATTCGCTGGCCATCGCCGCGCTGGAGGCCTGTGCCGCGGTGCAGCGCTGGCCCGGCGTCAAGGTCTACGCCACCGACGTCGACCCCGGCGTGCTGGCCGTGGGCGGCGCCGGCAGCTACCCCGCGGGTGCGGCCGACCATCTCACGCCCGAGCGGCTGGCACAGTGGTTCCAGCTGCAGGGCGAACGCCTGCAGGTCAAGCCCGAGCTGCGGCAGATGGTGCTGTTCGCCCGCCATAACCTGCTGGAGGACGCGCCCTTCACCCGCATGGACGCGGTGGTGTGCCGCAACACGCTGATCTACTTCCAGGCCGACGCGCAGGAGCGGGTGATGCGTCGCCTGCAGTACGCGCTGAACCCACAAGGCCTGCTGTTCCTGGGCAGCAGCGAATCGCTGGGCGCGCTGCAGGCCGACTTCCAGGCCCTGGACACGGCGAACAAGCTCTACCGCCTGGTGCGACCGGTGCTCACTGCGCTGGCGGTGCGCGAAGGCTTCGGACGCTCCAGCCTGGCGCTGCGCGCCCGCGGTCCGGTGCGCGCGGCGGGCAGCGTCGAGGGGCCGCGCCTGGTCGACAGCGCGGTGCGCCAGCTGGTGCAGGCCTACGCACCGCTGACCCTGCTGGTGACGGCGCAGCGCCAGCTGCTGCATGCCTGGGGCCCCACCCAGAGTTACCTGCGCATGCCCGAGGGCGAACCCCAGCTCGACGTGATCCGCCTGCTGCCGCCGCGCCTGGGTGCCGTTGCCAGCCATGCGCTGCATGTGGCGCTGCGCAGCCGCAGCCCGCACAGTGCGCCGCTGCTGCCGTTGGAGGTGGACGGCCGCGCGCTGCTGCTGAGGGTCGTCAGCCGACCATTGGAAGCCGAAGACGGCGGCGAGCCCTGCGTGCTGCTCAGCATCGAGGAGCAGCCGGCTGAGGGCAGCCCGCCGGGCGAGCTGCCCCTGAGCGTGCCGCAGATCGACCGTCTGGCCGAGCTGGAGCGTGAGCTGGCGGAGGTGCGCTCCAGCCTGCAGACCAGCGTCGAGGAACTGGAAGCCGCCAACGAGGAACTGCAGGCCACCAATGAGGAGCTGATGTCCTCGAACGAGGAGCTGCAGAGCACCAACGAAGAACTGCAGTCGGTCAATGAGGAGCTGTACACCGTCAACGCCGAGTACAACGCCAAGCTCGATGTGGTCAATGCGCTGATCGCCGACCTCGACGGCATGTCGCAGGCCACCGGCCTGGCCACGCTGTTCATCGACGGGCAGCAGCAGCTGGTGCGCTTCACGCCCGAGGCGGCGGCACTGTTCCGATTGCGGCCCAGCGACATCGGTCGTCCGATCGGCAATTTCAGCAACCCGCTGGAGTACCCGGAGCTGGCGGCCGACCTGGCCGCCGTGCTGGCCGGCGGCGCGCCGGTGGAACGCGAGGTGCCGGCCCATGGTGGTGGCAGCTACCTGGCGCGGGTGCTGGGCTATGGCGAGCGGCCGAACGGGCCGCGCCGGGTGGTGCTGACCCTGATCGACATCTCGCGCCTGCGCGACGCCAGGCGGCTGCAGATGGTGATCGACTCCATACCCGCCCACGTGGCGGTGCTCGACGTGCACGGCACGGTGCGCCAGGTCAACCATGCCTGGGATTGCTTTGCGTCAGCCAATGAGGGCGGAGGCGATCGCCGTGCCGGGACCGACGGCCTGGCCGGCGCACCGACGGGCGTGGGCACCAACTACCTGGCCGTGCTGGCACGCGCGACCACGCCCGATGCGCTGGAGGTGCTGCGCGGGCTGCAGCAGGTGCTGGCCGGGCGCAGCCCCCAGTACAGGGTGACCTACCCCTGCCACAGCCCGCAGGAGCAGCGCTGGTTCGTGATGCACGCGTCCATGCTGCGCGGCGGCGAGCCGGGCGCGGTGGTGAGCCACTTCGACATCACGCCCTGGCACGCGCTGCTGGAGGGCGACAGGAAGCCTGTGGATGACTGAGCCACACGGCAGCGATATGCCGCCCGGCGGCCGGCTGCCGCCGCCCGCGGGTGGCCTGGCGCCGGCCGTTCCCGCCACCGCGCAGGTCGATCGCCTGGCACGCCAGAATCTGCTGCTGACCCAGGCGCTGGATGCGGTGCAGGCCGGCGACCTGGAATCGGCCCAGCGCCTGCTGCTGGCCGGTGACGACGGCCAGCAGCCGATGACCTTGAGCCAGGTGTTCCGCCTCTACCAGGTCGAGCTGGAGACCCAGCAGATGCAGCTGCGGGAAAGCCAGCTGCGCACCGAACATTCGCTGGACTGGTTCGCCACCTTGTTCCGCACCCTGCCGGTGGCCGCGCTGCTGGTCGACGGCCAGGGCCTGATCACCGACGCCAACACGATGGCGCTGGACGAACTGGACCTGCGCGAAGCGCTGCGCGTGCTGCCGGTGCCGCTGCGCCGCCTGACCGCCAACCCCGATGCCGAGCTGCGCCTGGCCGCACTGCTGCCCACCGTCACGGCCGATCACACCGGCGTGCTCGACGACATGGCGCTGCGCACGCTGCGCGGTCACGACCGCTGGGCCGACCTGCGCGTCAGCGAAGTGCCCGCGCGCGAGACCGGCAGCGAGGGCCCGCTGTACCTGTGCGTGATCAACGACCGCACCGCCTGGATGCAGGCCCAGCGCGCCAGCGAGGCCGCGGCGCTGGCCGAGCACCAGCGCGACATGGCGCAGTCGGCCAGCCAGGCCAAGACCCAGCTGCTGGCACGGGTGAGCCATGAGCTGCGCACGCCGCTGAACGCCGTGATCGGCTTCTCGCAACTGCTGCTGATGCGCGCCGACACCCTGCCCGACGACGGCCGGCGCCAGGTGGCACTGATCCAGGAGGCAGGCCAGCATCTGCTGGCCCTGGTCGACGAGGTGCTGCAGATCAACCGCGCCGAGGCCGGCCAGCTGCAGCTGGACCGGCAGGCGGTGTCGCTGCACGAGCAGGCCCGCCAGGTGCTGGATCTGCAGCAGCCCTTGGCCGCACGCCTGGACCTGCGGCTGACGCTGGAACCGCCACCGCCCGGCGGACCCGAGGTGCTGGCCTTGGCCGACCCGCGCCGCGTGCGTGAGGTGCTGGCCAACCTGGTCAGCAATGGCATCAAGTACAACCGCCCCGGCGGCTGGCTGAACCTTCAGACCGGACATGACGCGCACAAGGTCTGGCTGGCGGTCAGCGACAGCGGCATCGGCATGACGCCGCTGCAACTTGCGCACCTGTTCGAGCCCTTCAACCGGCTGGGCGCCGAGCGTCTGGCCGTGGTCGGCCACGGCCTAGGGCTGAGCATCGCGCGGACCCTGACGCAGGCCATGGGTGGCGCTCTGCGGGTCAGTTCGCAGCCAGGCGAAGGCAGCCGCTTCGTGCTGGAACTGCCGCGCTGGGACAGGACAGAAGCCGCGTGACCGGCTGCCGCTGCCCAGGCGGGTGAGGCATTCAGGTCGGCGTGGGAATGCCGGCCATGCGGTCGTGCTTCAGGAAGAAACTGCGCGCCAGCGCCACCAGCTGGTTGTCGCTGGGGTGGTCCACCGCCTCGTAACCCGCGATCTGCGCGGCCACTGCCGGGCGGTGCTTCTCGACGTAGTGCCGGAAATCGGCCATCGCGTTGTGCGAGCCCGTCACCAGCACCTCGGTGATGCCGGCCAGCGCAGCGCAGACCTCGGCGTAGAACTCGTGCTCGGCGCGCACCGCGCTGCCACGCTGCTTGGTCGGGTGGCCGTGCGCCTTCAGCGCCTGGGCCTGGACCTGGCTGGCGTCGAACTGCAGCAGCTGGGCCTGGTGGTGGTCGATGCGGAGCACGGCGTGGAACAGAGGCATGGAGAAGTCTCCTGGGGTTGGGAAGAAGAAGGACGGACCGTGTTCAGAGCGTGGCCGGCCGCGCCCGGCCATGGGCGTCGGCGCGCTCATGGGCGGACTCGCACGCCAGGCAGCGCAGCACCTGGGGCGCCAGCTGCAGGCGGGCCAGCGCGATGGGCTCGCCGCAATCGCCGCACAGGCCGAAGCGGCCGCTGTCCAGCCGCAGCAGGGCCTGGTCGATCTCGGCCAGGGCGACCGCATCGCGGTCGGTGCGGTCGAAGTCGACGGTGCGTTCGGCATCACGCTGGGTGGCGTCGTCGCCGTCCTGCAGCAGCACCTCGCGGGCATGGGCGGCGCGGCTCTGGCCGGCCAGGTGGGCCTGGCGCTGGGCCTCCAGCGCGGCGCGGCTGGCCTGCAGCTGGGCCTGCAACTGCTGGCGCAGGTCGGGCGTGATCAGTTCGGACATCGGGCCTCCGTGGGTGGCGATGGGGTCTGCAGCCATGGTGGCACCGCGTCGGACGCTGGTCGTTGACAGGCGTCAAGCGCAGGCCGGCCGCCCCGGGTGCCTGCCTACAATCGCGCCGCCTTCCCGCCATGCCCGAGACTCCTCCGCCCGCCCTGCCCGCCCCCCTGCCCGAGCGCTGCGACGTGCTGGTGGTGGGCGCTGGCCCCGCCGGCAGCGCCTGTGCCCAGTGGCTGGCGCGCGCCGGCTGGAAGGTGCTGCTGGTCGACCAGCACGGCTTTCCGCGCGACAAGGTCTGCGGCGACGGCCTGATCCCCGACAGCCACCACGCCCTGCAGCGCCTGGGCGTGCATGCCGAGGTGATGGCCGCTGCCCAGGCGGCCACGCATGTGGGCTGCATCGGCCCGCGCGGCGGGCGCATCGACGTGCCGGGCCGGCTGGCGGTGCTGCCGCGACGCCAGCTCGACGACATCCTCAAGCGCGCCGCCGAACGCGCCGGCGCCGTGTTCCACGCGCCCTGGCGCTTCGAGGCGCCCCTGTTCGATGGCGATGGCAGCGACCGCGGCGACGCGGCCACCGTGGTCGGTGCCCGGCTCAGGCACACCGCCAGCGGCACCGAGGCCCGGGTGCAGGCGCGCTGGGTGGTGCTGGCCACCGGCGCCGTGCCGCGCGCCCTGCTGGCCGCAGGCGTGTGCGAGCGCCACACGCCCAGCGGCATCGCCCTGCGCGGCTATGTGCAGAACGACGCCATGGCCGGGCGCCTCACCGCGCTGGAGGTGGTGTGGCACAAGCGCCTGCGCCAGGGCTACGGCTGGATCTTTCCCTGCGGCGACGGCGTGTTCAACATCGGCGTGGGCCTGGCCCACAGCCATGCCAAGGACGCCGACGGCAAGGGCAGCATGCGCGACGTCAACCTGCGCGCGCTGTTCGCCACCTTCACCGAGGTCTACGCCCCGGCGGCGGCGCTGATGCAGGGCGGCACCCTGCTCGGCGACGGCATCGGCGAACTGAAGGGCGCGCCGCTGCGCTGCTCGCTGGAGGGCGCGCGCTACGGCCGCCCCGGCCTGCTGGTGACCGGAGAGGCCGCCGGCAGCACCTACGCCTTCTCCGGCGAGGGCATCGGCAAGGCGATGGAGACCGGCATCCTGGCCGCCGAGGCCCTGCTCGCCGGCGCTGCGGCCGGCGAGACCGAAGCCGCCACCCGTGCACGCTATGACGGTGCGCTGGCCGTCCTGAAGCCGCGCTTCGCGCTGTACGAGCGCGCCAACCGCGTCAACGACCACCCCTGGCTGGCCGATCTGCTGATCTGGCGCGCCCGGCGCAGCCCGCGCATCCTGCGGCGCATGGCCGGCGTGCTGGAGGAGACCGGCAACCCGGGCAACCTGGTCAGCCTGCGCGGCATCGCCCGGCTGTTCCTGCCGATCCGCTGACCGGAGCCGACCCATGTGCCAGCTGCTGGGCATGAACGCCAACACGCCCACCGACGTGATGTTCTCCTTCACCGGCCTGGCGACGCGGGCCGACGAGCACAAGGACGGCTTCGGCATCGCCTTCTTCGAGGACCCGGGCCTGCGCCTGTTCGTCGACCACCACGGCGCGCGGCAGTCGCCGGTGGCCGAGCTGGTCAAGCGCTATCCGATCAAGAGCGGCAACGTCATCGCCCACATCCGCAAGGCGACCCAGGGCAGCGTGGCGCTGCAGAACACCCACCCCTTCATGCGCGAGCTGTGGGGCCGCTACTGGGTGATGGCGCACAACGGCGACCTGAAGGACTTCAACCCGCGCCTGCACGGCAGCTTCCGCCCGGTGGGCGGCACCGACAGCGAGCGCGCCTTCTGCTGGCTGATGCAGGAACTGGCCAAGGCCCATGCCAGCGTGCCCTCCATCGACGAGCTGAGCCGCACCCTGGCCGAGCTGCTGCCCATTCCGGCGCGCCACGGCACCTTCAACCTGCTGCTGTCCAACGGCCAGGCGCTGTGGGCCCACTGCAGCACCCACCTGCACTGGCTGGAGCGGGCCCATCCCTTCGGCGCGGCGCACCTGGCCGACGAGGACCTGAGCGTGGACTTCGCCCCGCTGACCACGCCGGGCGACCGCGTGGCCCTGGTGGCCACCCAGCCGCTGACCACCGGCGAGCCCTGGGCCGCGATGGTGCCCGGCGAGCTGCGGGTGTTCACGGGCGGGCGCAGCATGGCCGGCGGGGCCGCGTCAGCCCCCTGAGCCGGGGTGTCGGCCGGGGCCGACCCGGGGCGGGCCCGGAGGCGGCGGCGGGCCTGGGTCTGCCACACTCTGTTGCATCTGCCGGACACCGGATGGACCGGCCAGCCGACGCCAACCCACGGATGCCCATGCCCGCCCCGCTGCCCACTCCCCGCTTCGACACCTTCTACCGCCACGCCGAGCTGGCCCAGCTGCTGCAGGCCTACGCCGATGCCCGACCCGACCTGGTCGACCTGCGGGTGCTGGGCAAGAGCCACGAGGGCCGCGACATCGCGCTGGTGGTCCTCACCAACAGTGCCACCGGCGACGACACCGACAAGCCGGCGATCTGGGTCGACGGCAACATCCACGCCGGCGAGCTGACCGCCAGCACCGCCTGCCTGTACTGGCTGCACCAGCTGGTGAGCGGCCACGGCACGGATGCCGACGCCGGCCCCCAGATCACCCAGCTGCTGGACACCCGCGTGGTCTACCTGTGCCCGCGGCTGAACCCCGACGGGGCCGAGCTGGCGCTGGCCGACAAGCCGCGCTTCATCCGCTCGTCGACCCGGCCCTATGCCTACGACGAGCAGCCGGTGGACGGCCTGACGGTGGAAGACATCGACGGCGACGGCCGGGTGCTGCAGATGCGCATCCCCGACCCGCACGGGCCGTGGAAGCCCCACCCCGACGAGCCGCGCCTGCTGGTCCCGCGCGAGCCGGGCGAGTTCGGCGGCCGCTACTACCGCGTGATGCCCGAGGGCACGCTGACGCACTATGACGGCGTGCAGATCAAGGTCAACCGCGACCGCGAGGGCCTGGACCTGAACCGCAACTTCCCGGCCTTCTGGCGCCAGGAGTTCGAGCAGGTCGGCGCCGGCCCCTACCCCACCAGCGAGCCCGAGGTGCGGGCCATGGTCGACTTCGTGGCCAAGCATCCGAACATCGGTGCGGCGGTGAGCTTCCACACCCACTCGGGCGTGATCCTGCGGCCCATGGGCACGGTGGCCGACGACCACATGACGCCCGAGGACCTGTGGATGATCAAGCGCCTGTCCGACATCGGCGCCAGGCTCACCGGCTACCCGGCGGTCAGCACCTTCCACGACTTCAAGTACCACCCCAAGGAGATCATCACCGGCACCCAGGACTGGCTCTACGAGCACCTGGGCGCGCTGTTCTGGACGGTGGAGATCTGGGCGCCGAACAAGGAAGCCGGCATCACCGACTACGACTTCGTGCACTGGTACCGCGACCACCCGCCCGAGGACGACCTGAAGCTGCTGAAGTGGAGCGACACCCAGTGCGCCGGCTTGGCCCATGTCGACTGGTACCCGTTCCGCCACCCGCAGCTGGGCATGGTCGAGCTGGGCGGCTGGGACCGCCTGAACTACTGGCGCAACCCGCCGCCGCACCTGCGCGAGCGCGAGGCCGCGCGCTTCCCCAAGTGGCTGACCCAGATCGGCCTGGCCCTGCCCAAGCTGGAGCTGCTGCGCGCCGAGGTGCGCAACCTGGGCGGCGACACCTGGCGCATCCGCATGGCGGTGGCCAATGCCGGCTACCTGCCGAGCTACGTGACGAAGCGGGCGCTGGAGCGCAAGGTGGCGCGCGGCGTGGTCTTCGAGCTGCACCCGCCGGCGGGGCTGACGCTGCAGACCGGCAAGCTGCGGGTCGAAGGCGCGCAGCTGGAGGGCCACGCGGCGCCGAACTCGCTGCAGGCCTTCCTGCCCAGCCGCGACATCACCGGCGACCGGGCGGTGGCCGAATGGGTGGTCACCGCGCCACGCGGCATGCGCCTGCTGCTGACCGCCAGCGCCGACCGTGCCGGCACGGTGCGCACCGAGGTGACGCTGGATTGATGCGGTCGGCGGCCAGCCTCAGAAGCTGTGCCGCAGGCCGACGTCGTCGCCGGTCGATCCCTGGTTCGCCGGCAAGCTGCGCGCCTACGGCGACACCGGCCCCACCCGCTCGCGCCACCTGCCCGCCGTGCCGACCATCGCCGAGCTGGACCAGCCGCAGCTGCAGTTCGTCGGCTGGGTGGGCGTGATCGGGCCGGCCAAGCTGCCGGCGGCTGACCTGGCGAAGATCCAGGCGGCGCTGAAGAAGGCGGCCTCGGCGCCGGCGGTGCAGCAGAAGCTGTTCGAG
>Ga0116181_1000355_pt1 | contig 41486 bp, 64 predicted proteins | sample AD_UKC075_MetaG_FD_89752 | JGI IMG/M metagenome (GOLD analysis project Ga0116181, IMG submission 89752) | Active sludge microbial communities of municipal wastewater-treating anaerobic digesters from USA - AD_UKC075_MetaG | ecosystem: Engineered > Bioreactor > Anaerobic > Digestate | place: USA... | reverse complement strand
TTGGTCAAGCGGGGGGTGCTGAAGAATTGAGGCCAACTACTATAGTTCTACCTCCTTTACAATATGGCATTATTTCTGCTGCGTTGATGACTGGCACCTCACCGGTAACTGGTTATCTAACAGTAAGAGAATTCATCGAAAAAAATCTAAATGTAAAAATTTATGCTTCAAATCGCATGAAAGCCAAAGGTACAGCTCCTTCTGGAAGTGATCGTTTGGTTATGTTTAACAATGACAGACGTAATATACGCTTCCATTTGCCGCAACCTTTACAATTTGCTCCAATTTTTGTTCATGGTTTTAAATATGATCTTCAATCTAAATTTAGAATTGCTGGTCTAGGCATTAACAGAAATAACGCTATTGGCTATTTAGACGGCATTTAAACAATTTGGGAGAGTTTATCTCTCCCTTTTTTTAAAAAAATATGGCAAATAAAAAAAATAATAAGATTGGTGAAGCATCAGAATCAGATTCTTCCTCTGCTGATATAGTTAAGATTTCCAGTGAAGAAATTTCAATTGTGTCCGTTGAGGATGATTTAAATTTTCCTTCGGTTACATTTAAAAAAGGCGAGACAGTAAATTATACCAAAGAAGCTTTTGATGAATTAACTAAGTCAATTCCTAATATAGCAAGATTTATAGAACTTGGAGTATTAAAAATTGTGTAGTCTAAAAGATTATATCTTAGCAAATCACACTATTGAGCAGATTATTGCTGATTTTAGGGAAATGTTTCCTCCTTATGTTTCTAATCCAAGTGATGCAGTAATAACGCGCTATATCGAAACAACTTTTTGCAATGTGCCGAATGGAATTGTTAATTGTAGTTGTGGTAATAGTGGTGATGATTGTGTTTATACAATGTTTCTTTATGCATTAGCACACAATTTAACCTATTTTAGTGCGCTTGGAACAGCATCATTAATTCCATCGCTTCCAAGGTTAGTTAGCTCTAAATCAGCTGATGGCCTTAAAATTTCTTACGAAAAACCGGCAAACCCAACTGACCCAACTTACCTTCAGGCTTTTTTTAGCTTAACACCTTATGGAATGATGTTTTTGCAGATGATAAGTGCTTGTGGATTACTTAATAGCCCCGGTGGATTTGTAGTATGAAGACCTCTGATCCTAAAGAAATAGCTAAAGCAATTGAAGCAAAATTAAAAGAAATATCAGAATCTCAAATTCTGATAGGTATCCCAAAAGAAGCTATGCAAACAAAGGATGGCAAGACTTTTTATTTGGCTGATATAGCTAGGGTAAATAATTTTGGATCTAAATCACGAAATATTCCGGCAAGACCATTTGGCACTACCCTGATGCCAAGATTTGGAAAAAAAATAGCGGATTTTTATAAAAAAGAAATCGCTACAGTTCTAAAAGGCAAAAGAAAATTAAAGGCTGCATTAAATCGAATTGGATTTGTAGCGGCTGGATATATGAAACAAAATTTATCTACTGGCAAATGGAAGCCAAACGCGCCAATTACAATAAAAATGAAAGGTAGTGCCAAGCCGTTGATAGATACGGGACAGATGAGGCAAGCGATAACATGGGTAATTAGAAAAAAGAAAAAATGAGCAAAGATATGTTGTCTGAATTCGTTTCAGATGCTTTTTTTAGCGGGACAATATCATTAATTACTCGTTCAGTAAGTTATTTGAAAGGTCGAGCAGTTACGGGCAATCCGGTAACTACACAAATTCAAGCAATTGTCCAATCAGTTGACGCAAAACTATTAATTGATCAAGGATTGGGGGATTACACAGATAAAGAAAGCTTTTCAGTTTTTACTTCAATAGAAATTGATCAAACAAAAAATAATTACATATCTTTTCAAGGCAAGACTTACAAAGTTATCAAAATGTTTCCTTGGCGTTCCTATGGCTTTCGCAAATATATAATCTCTCAGTATAACGAAGATACATTAAATGATAACTGATCAGCAACTCTCCGAAAGAATCTGGCAGTTCTTTGATACTATTTTTGGACCTGATAAAACTCAGTTTGGCTTTAATTCTGATTCAAATTTAGCATTTTTTGAGGATAGACAAAATAATGCAATCAGAGCGGCTGGGAGCACTGCTTTATTCTATCGCATAGAAGATTATGATAAAGCTGGTAATCCAATTTCTTCAGATTCACAAAATTACGATCGCCTAACCAATAAAGAAGAAATAATCACCATGCGTAAAGTAATGGTGATCATGAATATTTTGGCAAAAAGAAAAGGAGATGCCCAGAGCGCTCACAATGCCTTTCTAGCGTATATGCAAAGCACAAGAAGAGAATCCGCTTGTTATGACGAGCCTTTTCCATTCGTGTTAGTAAATTCTGAAAAAGAGCAAAATCTAAGTAATCTCGAAGAAGGGGCATGGGTCGAAAGGATTCAGAAAGTTTTACATTTTCGTTATAACGATAAAGTTGTTATTGGCGATATCCAATTTACTCAGCCAGTTACAAAACTCGAAGATGTAAAAGAAGTTGTTCAATATGACATAACCTTAAAATTATAAAATATGATTAGCATTAAAAAAATTATTGATGTTTCAACTGGTATAGCTCCGGCAACACAGGGAAGAAGAAATTTTGCTAGAGCAATTGTTATTCAAAAAGGAGATGGATATACTGATACAGTAAGAAGCTATAGTTCGGCTGATGAAGTTTTACAAGATTTAGGAAGTAATAGTGAAGCTTACAAAGCGGCGCTAAAATATTTTGCAGGTGGCTTTAATAATCTAAAACCAAATCAATTTTATGTCGGATTGGTTAACACTACTGGCTTAACTGATTCAATTCACGGCAAATTTACTTCCGGAAATGTTTCGGGAAATTTAGCTACTTTACAAGCTGTTGATGATGGAACACTAAATGTTTCGATTGATGGAAGTAGTATTGTTAATGTTGCGGCGATTGATTTAACTGAAGCTACCACTCTGGCAGATGTTGCCGCAATTTTACAAGATAAGATTAGACAAGCCAATACAGCATTTAGGCAAGTAAATGTAACTTATAACGCTCCTAATTTTGTTATTGAAAGCAGTTCTTATGGAAACTCATCAACTGTTGCTATTACTGCTGGAACCGGTGGAACAAATTTACTTGGTGCAACCTTTTTAAATGGCGGCTCTTCAACTGCAGGTACTACAGGAACTCTTGATTCTATCATATCAGGATTTTTAAATGATAATAGATATTACCATATTATATTATCAAATGATTGGACTGATGCAGAAATTCTGCAATGGTCATCTTCAATTGAGGCGTCCACAAAAATTACTTATTTCTTATGGGCATTGAGTACAGCTGCAAATATTGCCAATCAATCTCTTGCGGCTGATACTAGCACAGTTGCTAGAACTTTATATGATCGTAAAGCAAATAAAACAGCTTTGATATTTGATTTAACTAATATCGATTATAAACAGGCTTCTTTGCCATCTTATTTTGGTATTGTCGACTTTACTGGAGCTCGCCCTCTTGGAGCATTAGCATTCAAACAATTTGCTAGCGTATCTCCCACTGATTTAACCAATTCACAATTTGATAATCTGATGTCTAAAAATGTGAATTTTTATAGCGTTTATGGGGAAGTAGGAAGGAATATTGCATATCCTGGCAAAAGTTCAGCAGGAAATTTTATTAACGATGTTATCGCTGCTGATTGGATCGATTATAATATGACCTACAATATATTTGATTTAATGGTTACTCTTCCAAGACTTGGTTATACTAGGACAGATTTTGCAAAGCTTTATCAAGCAATTGAGAGGGCTTATTTGGCTGCTTTTGGAGCCGGAATTATTGCAGGCGGTACCGATCCCGATACCGGAGAAAATTATTTAAATGGGTATTCAATTTCTATTCCAAGACCAGAAAATGTGCCAGAAATTGATAAACAGCAAGGCATTATTCAAGATATTACCACAATCGGCTTGTTAAGGGGCTCTGCAATTAAATTCGTCATTACAAACACATTAAAATTATAGAATAATATGCTAGGAATTATTGATTTACAGAATTTTGATATAAATTTAATTTCGGCCCAATTCGGCTCTATAACTTTAAGAAATTATGGAGAAGCAGGAATTTCAGCTTCTATTGAGCCATTGGATGAAAATCTTTATAACGAAAAGCTTGGCGCTTTTGGAGATATGATGGCTAGTAAAAATTATAAAGGCCATAATAAACTTTTAAGAGTTCAAATTTTGAGAAATTCTCCCGATTATGCTAGATTGCAAGCAATCATAGCTGCTGAAGAAGCTGGCCAGACTGTTGTAATGGCGGTAAATTGCAGAGATTCTTATACTCAGGAAAGCTATTCATCACCAGGAGGATTATTTAAAAATATTCCAAATTATCAAATGGGTTCTGATGTAGATGCGGATGTAGAATTTACTGTTTTGATGCCATCCACCGTTCATATTCCACCTATTGTTAATATTGACGTAGTCGCAAATGTCTAAAAACATTGAAAATCAATTAGAAGATTTGGCTAATCAGGTTCAGGATAAAGCTATATCTAGACAGCTTCAGGATATTTCTGATAAAGCTAAAATTAATTCTATAATCGAAGCTAAACGCGATAAATATGAATCACAAGGTTATGCAGATAAAGATTTTGAGAAAAATATAAATGGAAAGTTTGTAAAAATCTGGCTTCCGGCGAGTGTTTTTATTCAACAAACTCTTTTGTCAATTGCCGCTAAAGTTTTCAATAATGATTTTAATGATATTGACGAAGCTGCAAAATTGACTGAAAGATTTTATAAAGCAGTTTGCTCTCACATGCAAATTGATGGTAAGCAAATTAATATAGAATCTTTGGATTTAGCAGATCTTCAATCTTATGCGCTGTTATATTGGGTGGAGTTACTCGCCCCTTTATCAGCATGGGGAGATGTAAAAGCAAAAAAGGCGATATTGAATTAAATAAATTAGTTAAGAAAATTGAGCGCAGACTAGGTGCTCCAAAATTTAATTCATTCTTCATTTCCCCAGTTAAAGAAAGTTATATCAAGTATACTGATTTGATTGATGGTGGTTTAACCATTTTTGATATAGAAAAGATGAATGACGCAATTAGTTACTATGCCGCATTAACTAAAATAATTAACGAACCAGAACCAACAAAACCAAATGGCCGCCGCTCTAGGTGATTTTTTAGTAAATATCACAACAAAAGTTAAAGATAAGGATGCTCAAAGACTTGTTGGAACATTAAATAATCTCGCAAAATCAGCAGCAAAGATTGGAACTGTTTTTGCCGCTTCAATTGGAGGCTTGGCATACGGTTTCACAAAACTAGTAGGTTCAACAGCTCAAGAAACTGCTGAATTAGGCAGATTATCAAAAGATTTAGGGGTTAGTTCTAATTTTCTTGAAACTTTCTCAAGAGCTTTTGAAACAATGGGAGCGGGTTCGGACGAGGCAATTAGTGCTATCAGAACTCTTAAAAGCGAAATAGAAGCGTTTAGAGTTGGAAAAGGTAATTATGAAGCTTTTGGAATGCTGGGAATTAATCCTCAGGATTTTAGCAATGACGTATCAAAAAATTTTACAGTTATCAGGAATAGATTCAATCAACTAACTGATGAGCAAAGATTATATTGGGTTACTCAAATAGGTCTTGGTGAAAAATCGCTTAGAATACTCAGATTGAATGATGAGGAATATAACAATCTTTTACGCACTTCTGCAAGTGCGCCATTGGCCACCAGTGAACAGATAGAAAATGCTGAAAGATATACTGAAAGCATAAATAAATTAAGTCAATCTTTCCAAGGTCTGAGAAGAAGTGTTCTAGTTTCTGCATTGCCAGCATTTGAAAACTTCATTGATAGATTTAATACTCTTTTTCAAGATAAAGATTTTCAAGAAAATATTGGGAAATTCTTCAATATTCTTTTTGAGCAACTTGAAAAACTAGGAAGTTCAGATGTTATTGAAAAAGTTGGAAAATTGGCTGATGGTTTATATGGAATTGCTAGAGTTGCATCTACTGTTGGATCTGGAGTAAATTATTTTGTTAAAGGTTCTGAACAATTAGGAAAAAGCGCTGCTGATTTAGTAAATAACTACATGGATCGTACCTTTCTTCAATCTGAAATAAAAAATCAATTTAAATCAAAAGATAATCGGCTCTGGTTTAATAAAAAATCCAAGGGAGTAACTCAAACAGAGAATCCCATTAATGGAGTAACTCAAACAGAGAATCCCATTTCCAAAATTGTAAATCAATCTTCAACCAATTCAGCCCCTATTTCAAATAATTTCGACAATAATATAAATATTACATTCGAAAGAATTACTGATGTTGAAGATTTTAAGAAAAAAGTTCCAGGAATATTAGAAGACTCTCTTATGGGAACTGCAAATAAAATGACATCCAATAATTTTAAAAAAGGTGTGATTAGATGAGTTTTTTTAATCAGGTTCTACTTGCTCAGAATGCCAAAGGTGTTCTAGAAAGTTTAATTGGCAGAAGCAAGCAAAGATTAGTAGTTACATTTCCTGATTCGACCAAGTCTCAAACTACTGTATTTGATATAATGCAGTCTTTTTCTTATAAACAATCAGTTAGAATTACTGAAAATCCTATTGAGCAAGGCGTCAGCATTAATGACCATCGGATTCAACAACCTCTTCAATTACAAATTAGGGTTGGTGTTAGCAATATAATAGATCCTTTGAGCGCTGCATCATTATTAGATGCCGGCTCAGTAATCCAATCATTGGCGCTTCAGATTGTAGGAAGTAAGATTGCAAATAGCAGGATTGAGGCGACTTATAAGCAGTTGCAAAATGCAATGTATAATTCAGATGTTTTTGATCTGGACACGCCTATGGGTTTAATAAAAAACCTGATTATAACTGACATAGAAAATGAGAATGATGATGAGAGCATAACCACTTTTGAAGGCCTAATCACAATGAAAGAAGTTTTATATTTCGATAATATTAATAATGCTTTGACTGAAGTTTCAGGCATTAATGCAAGAGATGTAATAGTAAGAGCAATTTTATCTCCCTTTCAATGAAAGAAGTAATTCAAACCAACGTGGGAGTTGAGCAAGAGATTGTGGTACCTTATGGTACTGAAACCCTAAGATTAATACTGCAATTTGATGATTATAATATTTCTTGGTTCTTGAATATTGTAAACGAAGCTTCTAAAGCTGAGATTATTAACGGAATTAATTTAAAATTAGGAAATGATGCTTTATTTGGCATGGGCTTAAAATATGGGAGTTTGACTTTAATAGATACAGATCCTACAAGTCCAAACTCAATCAATCTTAAGGCAGATTTTGGAGACAGATTAAAATTAGTAAGAGATTTAGATGCTTAAAAGTCGGGTTATAAGAACTACAATAACTATTGGTGATGAGACCAAAAGCTATTTAAGCAAAGGCGAAAGATTAGCAGATGGTAAAGTTTACATGCGTCAAGACTTTACAGTAAAATCCTATATAAATGTTGGTTCAACTGGTCTTCATACCGCTGAAATAAACTTATGGAATCTAAGCGATAAATCTTCTAAAGAAATTGAGCAAAAAGGGATTTTAGTAACTTTAGAAGCAGGATATGAAGGAAAAACAGGAAAAATATTTGAAGGAAAAATTTCAAGTGTTACCAGAACCAAATCCTCATCCGTTGAAACCAATATAGTAACAACCCTTTATTGTGTTAGCGGCCTTAATTTTTTGCAAAATTCTTCCTTTTCAGAAGCTATTGTTTTTGAGGATTTAAGATCGGTTCTAGGCCGTCTCGCAGATAGATTAGGACTTAGTCCTGTTATTGATAATCAAGTTGAAGGAACAATAAGCAATGCAAGCCTAGAAGGAGATGTTTTAACTATATTAAAAAACTTAAGCACGGAATTTAATTTTAATTTTTATTGGACAGAAACTCGACTTTATATAAAAGCAGTTCTACCCATTGAACAAGTGCCCATTGCCAAGAAATATACGCCTGAAAATGGTCTCTTAGATATTCCGGTAGTAACGGAGATTGGAGTTAATATAAAAGTTTTTTTAGATCCCAATATTAGTCCAGGCGATGGTTTTTCTCTCGATTCCAAATTTGCTAATTTTGCAATTGGAGGTCTGAATTTTGTTGATCGAATTAGAGGAGATCAAATCAAAACATTCGGACGTGAAATAAATAATAATCGCTACCAAGGGAATTACCAAGCCCTTGAGATTCTGCATGAAGGCTCTAGCCATGAGGATACTTGGCAAACACAAATAAACGCCATGGGAGCTTATAATTTACAAAACATAAATAATACTGAAAGATTAGCGATCACGTGAACGATACAGCAACTTTTAATCAATTCGCTGATTCTCTTAAAAATGAAATCCGAGTTGCAATTCCCGCTGAAATCATAAATTTTGATCCAAACAATCTAACAGTGAATGTTAAAATTTTAATTCAAGGAATAAGAATTAAAAAAAATGGAAAGTTAATTCAGCTCGAAACGGGTGAGCGAGTTACGGTGGAGAATTATGAATTAGCGCCTTTACAGAAAGTTCCTATTGCTCTTATGTGGTGGCAGAATTTTGGAATTACATTACCTATTTTACCAGGAATGCAAGGCACGCTTCTAGTGTGTGATCGCAATATATCGCTTTTCAAGCAAAGCCAGACATCAAGTCCAGTGGCAAGTCTAAGAAGATTCGATCTAAATGATGCGGTTTTTTTGCCATTTTTGCCGAAAAAAGCCTCAGTTTCTGATTATAGCTCAGATTCTATTGATATTCGTTATGCGACGACAAAGTTAAAAGTCTCTGCTAGTGGAGTTGATATCACTGGCAATCTAAATGTTAGTGGTGATACCAAAATAGGTGGCGAAGCAATAGTTAGCAATATTCCGTTCACTCAACATATTCATCCTTATCTCAACGGTACAACGCCTTCACAAACTGGAACTCCAGAAGTATGAACTTAAGAATTTTTGCTCTCGATCCTAATACAAATGATATGTATTTAGATATGAATGGAGATTTTGCCGGTTATCAAGGCCGTATTGATGAGATAGCTCAACTTCTAACTTGTAAGCTTCAGACTTTTTTAGGTGAGATTCCAACTAATTTGATAAAAGGGGTAGATTATCACAGAATTATTTTTGCAGATTTTATTACTGAGCAATCAAAAATTAATGAATTAGTAAGAGTAATTTTAGAAACCGATGGTGTTGAGAATATAGAGAATTTTAATATTTCGCCCGATCGGGCTAAAGGCATAATGGGCTATAATTTTACAATAGTTACCGATGCTGGAGAAATTCAATTCCAAGATTTATTATAGATGGGAACTCTAAATCAAAACGGTTATTCTGTAACTACCTATTTGGATAAAAGAAATGCTTTAGTTACTGTTTTTAAAAACGCTTTTGGTAGCAATTTAAGAACAGATGAGGAAACTCCGCAAGGGCAGCTAATAGACTACATTACTACTCTTCAGGATAATGAAGATAAGATAGGGTTAGCAATTTTTAACCAACTAAATTACAGACAGGCTTCTGGAGCTTTATTGTCTGCCATTGCTATTTCTAAGGGACAGCCTAGAAGAAGCGGTACTAAAGCCGTGATAAATTGTAATTTTATTAGCAATAATATTTCCTATACAATCCCAGCCAATACATTATTTGTTGAATCAACAACTGGTCTGAAATTTGTTAATCAATCAAGCATTAATATTATTTCTAATCCTCAAAGTGTTCAATTAATAGCTCAAGCAAATGGAATTACCAATATAGTAATTTCTGCCAGTTTAACCGCTCAGAGTTATATACCTGCACTTACGAATATCGCAGTTACATCAATAATTGATGGGAAAAATAATGAAAATGACCAGGAATTAATTGAAAGATTAAGCGCTTCAGATTCTGAAACAGGAAGAAATGATATAGATTCTATCTCCGATTCCCTTAATAGATTAACTGATACTACAAGAGTTACTGTTTTTGAAAATGCAACTAGTGACATCGTAAGCGGTGTTCCGCCTTATACTATAGAAGCAAGGGTGGTGGGTGGTTTGAATCAAGATATAGCTAAAATAATTTTAGATTTTAAAGCAAGTGGTACACCTACTTATGGTAATACCTCAGTTAATTTAACAGATTCTCAAGGTTTCCCTAGGATTATTAATTTTACTCGTCCAGCATTAGTTTCAATGTATGCGAGAATCAGGCTTACAAACAGAGAGGGGACGCCAATCGCAGGAGACATTGATAGTTTAAAACAATTAACAATGGACTACATAAATAGTTTAAAAATTGGTGCAGATGTCTCTAGGACACCAATTTTTGGAATTTTTGGTGGCGGAAGTTTTGATATTTCGCAAATAAGTCTTTCAAATGATGGAGTGACATGGGTGGATACTAATTTTTCTATTGGATTCCGTGAATATGCTTTTACATCAAATCTGAATCAAATAACCGTAGAATATGTCTAGTATTAAGGATCCGACAATTCTATTTCAATATCAAACTGCCCCCAAAATTTCCGAGCTTTTGAATGGGATAAAAACATTTGCAATTGATAATTCTAAAGAATCTATATTTAGCTTTTTTGATATTGATAAAGCAGAGGGCAAATGGCTTGACCAACTAGGTGCTTATTTGAATATCCTAAAGCCATTAATAACAAATCCAAGCGTCTTTATAATGGATTTATCTTTGATGGATGGCCCTGATTTAATTGACGCTTCTAAAGTCCTAGCTCCTGATAATGTATATAAAGTATATATAAATTCTCAAATATTAAAAAGGAATTCTAGGTTTACTCTTGAAGACATAATAAACCTACTTCGTTCTGCTACGGGCGCGAGAGTTGTACTCATAGATGAAAAAATTAAAACTCTTAAAATTTATCTGGGCGTGGTCGATGAAGACCAGAAAAGAATTATATCCCTGATTAATTCCCTTGATCCTAGATGGTTTGGTTTGCCTTCGGGAGTGGCATTAAGTGAATTTAAAGTTTTTGTAATACCTCCCAGCTCTACCTTTTTTATTACTGACTATAGTCCGATGGATAATAATAATTATATAATGATTTAAAATGGAAAATTACACCAGAGTTATTGGCGCTACCTCAACAAATATTAGAACACCCACAACTCCAGAAATAAATCAAGGTAACGATCCGCTAACTCCTTATGAAAGTGCCAAAAATAATGGCTATTATAATGAAATGAGCAAGGCAATTAATAATGTTAGTACAGAAGTTACAAATGTGATTATAGCTTCCGGTATAATTCCTGGTCCTTCTTTAACTCAATTAAGAGATGCGCTAGCGTCGCCTATTTTTAGTAATCCAATAGGATCATCTATAATATGGAATGGTACTATTCCGCCCACTGGATATTTAGAAGAAAATGGTGCGGCAATTTCTAGAACAGCATTCGCAAATTTATTTTCAGTAATTGGTACTACTTTTGGTCCGGGAGACGGTAGTACTACTTTTAATATTCCAGATTCAAGGGGCTCTTTTACAAGAGGGTGGGATAATGGAAGAGGAATTGATAGCGGAAGAGCTCTTGGTTCAAATCAGCAAGACGCTTTCCAGGGTCATTATCACAGTGTAAATGGAGGGGGTTTTGGTGGAGTTAATCAAATGTATGGAGTCACAGCGCCAGGCGCTTTGGCAGTGGCCGGCACTGTACCTAGTCAACTTGTGGGAGTTACATATATAAGTGATGGTGTAAACGGAACTCCAAGAGTAGATGCTGAAACTAGACCAATAAATATAGCTAAAATGTATTGCATTAAATATTAATCAAAAATTCAAAATGATGAAATCAAAACCTGCTTATTCTTATAATCCATATACTTTTGAATATTGTGGTATTGCAACCGCATGGGAAAGCCCTTTAGAACCCGATGTATTTTATTTGCCAGCTAATTCAACTTTTAAGAAGCCTGAAATACAAGAAGGATTTATTGCAAAATGGGATGGTAAAAAATGGATTAATAAAAAGATCCCTTTGCAAATATCAACCGAAATTTTAACTGCTATAAAATAAAATATGACAATTCTACACAAAACATACGAGTTCGTAATAGAAGAAAACAAAGTTTACAAAATCACTCCAACCAGAATATCAAATATTTCTCCTTCAATCCAAATAACAGGAAGTGGAACTGTTAATCTTAAAGGATCAATACAAATTCCCACTTCACTTAATGATCCGATTTTAACTTTGGAAGAATCAGATTCTAATCTTTTTGGATTTTATCATTTTGAAAAAGGTTATCCAAATTTTATTAAGCTTGAACAATCAAGCGCAGGAATCAGAGTTATTACCTTAAGCGGTTTTGAAGAGCCGGAAGTTGTATTTGGATAATACAGATTCTTATCAAAAATTTCTTTGTCAGACCTCATTAACTCCCTAGTGCGATAAGCACAAACCACTAATCTTGAAGAAAACAATGCCAATTCTAAAAAAAGTACCTACCAGTGGGCCTTATGGTTCTGTAACTAATGTTTCTGCTAGTTCCACCAACGGTTTTGTTTTCAATATTACCGATCCCACAACTACACCAAACATAACTTTATCTACAAGCGTTGCAGCGGGTGCCATAATCAAAAGTGATGGCACTGCTATAGTTGCGGCAACGCCAGATAATGACTATTTAACTCCCGAAACTGCTGCAAGTACATATCTTGCAAAGGCTGGCGGAACTATGGCTGGTAATTTGATTTTAAACGCAGATGCAGCTTTGCCATTACAGGCGGTTACTTATCAGCAATTGAATTCAGCAGCGATGGGTATTTATAAATTGCAAGGCGGTTATAATCCAACTACAACCTCTTTGTATCCTGTTGCTGCTGATACTACGAATCCGGTTTCTGCTATTGTAAAACAAGGTATGATATGGGTAGTTACAGTTGATGGCATAGTTAATGGACAAATAGTTAAGACGGGTTATCAACTTTTAGCACTGATAGATTCTCCAGCGCAATTAGATGCAAATTGGTTAATAACTCCTAGCGATCTAGGTTATGTACCTTTAAGCGAAGATTTAATATCTGCAAAAATATATCTCGGTAATGCTTCAAATAAGGCCGTTGCTGTTGATTTAGGCGGTGATTTAACAGTTAATAATACTGGCATAGTTACAATTGCCAATCAGGTAATTAATAATGCTAAATTAGAAAACATGCCCAATAATACTGTAAAAGGCAATAAAAGTGGCGTATCATCTGCACCAAGCAATCTAACTTTGTCTGATCTTGCAGAATCAACATCGAATATCTTAACAATTACTAATGGTTCTAAATCAATCATAAGTTCTTCAAATCTTACCATTCAAGTAAAACAATCTACCAATTCTCAGGATGGTTATCTTTCCTCTACAGATTGGAATGCATTTAATAATAAGCAAACGGCAACTCTACCGAATGGGAATATATTAGTTGGGAATATCAGTGATATTGCTACTCCAGTAGCTGTGAGTGGAGATGCTACTATAAATAATACAGGAAGCCTCATACTAAATACAGTTAATAGTGATGTTGGGACTTTTGGAGATGGGACTCATGTTCCACAAATTACCGTCAATGCAAAAGGCTTGATTACCTCAATTAACCCCGTTCTAATTACTGGCGCATCTCCAACTGGAGGAGCAGGTGGCGATTTAACAGGTAATTACCCAAATCCTACAGTTGCTAATTTAGCTATAACAAATGCAAAAATAGCCAATGCAACTATTGATCTAACTACAAAAGTTACCGGAATTTTACCAAACTCTAATACCACTGCTGAAGCCTATAACTCTGGGGGCAATATCCCAAATAGTATTGTTTCAAGAGATGCTTTTGGAATATTACAGGCTAATTCTGCTACTATTGCAAGTCAGATCGCAGTTATTCCAGATTCTACTGATACAATTTCCTATCCGCTTTTTGTTAATAATTTAGGGCCTGCCTCTCAAATTGCTCATACTAACTCTTCATTTAATTACGATGCAGTTACTAATACCTTAACTTGCAATTTGAATGGAAACGCTGCTACCGTAACTACAAATGCTAATTTATCAGGTGCCGTTACTTCAGTTGGCAATGCTACATCTATAACAAATTCTGCGGTAACTTATGTCAAAATTCAAGATGTTAATGCTACAAGATTATTGGGCAATCCAACAGGGTCATCTGCTGCGCCCTCTGAAATTAGTTTAGGATCGGGACTATCTTTTGCTGGCACCACTCTAGTATCTACTGGGTCAGGAGGCACAGTCACTAATTTTTCTATAAATAATGCTAATGGATTTAATGGATCAGTTTTAAATCCAACTACTACTCCTACGCTAACTATACAAACTACAGTTAATGGCATTCTAAAAGGAAACGGAACTGTAGTTTCAGCTGCCGTCGCTGCTGATATACCCATAATAAATAACTTATCAAGTACTACCAATACTATGACAAGCAACGTTAATGGCAATTCATCTAATGCTGCCATTATAAATAGCAATTCAATAAGCAGTGCTACAAATACCATAACTTCTAGCGTGAACGGTGTATCATCAAACACATCAATTGTTAATAGTAATGCCCTTTCTTTATCTACAACCTCATTAACAAGTTCAGTAAATGGCATTACTTCTTCTAATGTGCAGGTTTGCCCAAGTCCGCAATCCATTTCTTCATCAATAACTTTAAATAATTTAGACGAAAGAATTATTCTTATAGCACCTTCAGTTAATGCTGTAGGCACTTATAGCCTACAATTAAAGAATTCAAGTCAAGAATTAAATATTATTTTTACTGTTTCAGGCAATTCCAGTACAAATTATAACTATTCTACTATTAATATACTTCAGATTACAGACACAACTGGAACAATCACAGTTTCAAATATCAGCAATTATGTGTTATTCAGAGGATACGTAAGAACAACTGCAACAAATACTTATTTCGCGGTTACCTTTTCAATGCCCAACCAATTGCTTTATACTAACCCTGTTACTTTGACAATATGGCAGTACGGTGCTTCATATTTAAATGAAAATACTGCGATAACTGCGATGATAACAGCCGACATATCAAACTTAGTTAGCCTCGCAGCAGCAGATTTAATATTTAAAATGAATGTTAATGTTGTTCCAATTTCAGCATCAAATCCACAAGGCTATTTATACTTTCCTGGCAGTTCAAACAACGCTATTTTTCAATATAGAATTAATCAAGCTACTGGAGCTCTAACCGCCTTATCCCCAGCTTCTGTTGCTATGACGGCGCCTTATAAAATTGCCGCAACAACTTTAAGAAATTATATCTATGTAACTAATACGACTCTTGGTATTTTTATGTTTAGGGTTGGTTCCAATGGAACATTATCAGCCTTAAGCCCTGCAAGCATTGTTGGGCCATCAACTCCTACAGGAATTGCTATTGATCCAACAGATAGATTTGTTTATGTGTGCGGATTTGGCACGGGTCAGTTCGGGCAATTTTCCATTACTAAATCTACAGGTCAGTTAGTTGCAATTCCAAGCCCTCCAACAGCGGCAGCTCAAATGGCAGAACTTGCTATACATCCATCTGGTAAGTATTTATATGCCATCAATAGCGGTAATGGGTTAGTATATCAATATGCCATCAATCAAACTACTGGAGCATTAACCGCGCTTGGAACACCAACAATTGCAGCCGGAGCGACGCCAGTAAAAATACAAATTCATCCATCAGGATTATTTGCTTATGTTCTAAATAATGGAGCTAGTACAATTTCGGTTTTTGCAATAAATACAACTACCGGTCAATTAACTCTTGCATCCACATTCACTTCTGGATCAATAGGAAATATGCTAGGTCTACGCATTAGTAATAATGGCCTATTTATCTACTACACAAGCCAAACTTCAAATACTATCAATCAATCTACCTTAAACTTATCAACCGGAGCAATTATAGCGCCAACCACTTCTCAAACTGTTCCAGGGGCTAGAGAGTGTTGTTTTGATTTTTCAGGAAATTATTTATATGTCGTAAACAATTTGGCAAACAACATTAATGTCTTCAGTATAAATAAAGCAACTGGTGCCATGACCTCAATAGGAACTGTAGCTGCTGGTGCTAATGCCAATAGTTTGATTGCAATATAGAACTTAAAAAAAGAGAAAAAATGTAATTTTACTTCAGATTCTACGCCTAATACAAATTCAACTTCGTGATGAATTTGTATTATTACAGATCTTTTACAGGAAACTCTCTAATTACCAATAGTGCCATAACATTATTGGCAATGGATCAAAATGGTTTTTAGCATAAATTTAATTTGCAAAATTAAATTTTAGAGATAAATTTCTGTTCAGAAATTTAAAATCAAGTAAAACTTTATTAAAAATTCAAAACTAAACAATGACGATCTCAACAAAACAAGTATATATTCTTACAGAGGAGCAACGAGCTAAGATAATTTATATTCTAGATAGCATTGCCGGAACTAGAGCGGTTGCGAATATTATTGAGCAATTACCGATTGCCAATTTTGTTGAACAATTACCATCAATCTCGACCGGTGCTGAAGAAAAAGGAGAAGAAAAGTTAGAATTCGAAAAAGTTTCTGAACCAGAAAGCAAAGAATAGATTACAAATTTTACACATGACCACAAAAACAGAAATGGATTTAATTACAAGCGTCCCTTCCGCCGGGTTTCTGGGAAGCGTTTTGACAAATGCGTTAGTAATATTTTCTACAACTATTTTTTTAAAAATAGTTTGGGCATTTATTAATTTTATTAAATGGATATTTACAGAATATCCTAGTCTTAAAGCTCTAAAAAAGAGTAATGAAATTCTTACTGTTGACGTTAATACGTTGAAGACTGATATAAGTGCAATGAAAATTGTTTTGGCTAAAATTGATAAGAAGTTGGGAACTGAATGAACGAAGAAAATAAGAATTTTTGCCAACGCGATCACAAAACTACTCCAGAATTGCTTTATGCTTGGTTTTCGAAAAATAGATTTAGTGCTTTCTTGGTGCTTTTAATTGTGGCTTTTTACATCACTATTAAAGCCCTTGGAGAAAACGTGCCACTTTCTAATTTAATTTTAAGTTTTTTTAAATGGATAATGTAAATAAAATTTTATCAGCAATCTTATTGCTTATTGGAGCGCTGATTATAATGGTTACTAAAGCTTTTAAAAGCGGTGAAAATAAAGTTGAAAATAAACAAAATAAAGAGGAATTGCAAGATATTGAAGACACTAAAAATCGCCGCCAAGTTCGTGATTCTATCCCTAGTGCTTATAAGCGTAAGTTGTTGCAAGAGTATGCTACAAAGGGAAACAAAAAGGTGCCCTCATTGGATAAAGCCAATTCCAAAAGATAATACGCCTTATGAAGAATTATTATCGGATGAGATGATAAATTTTTTATATGATTACCAGCAAGAATATAGCATTAGATGTATTAAATGAATTTAGAAAAACTGAAACAAGAATTAATTGAATATGAAGGCAAAGTTAGTTTTGTCTATTCTGATTTAGATGGAAAGCCCACATGGCCTGGAAGAGATAAAGGAAATCCGACTTTTGGAATCGGACATAAACTAACCCCTAAGGATGTCGAATGGTATGCTTATAAAAATCTTGATCACGGTGGTGAATTACCCATCTCTAATGAGAGAATTAATGAGATTTTTGAAAAAGACCTTCAAGTTTGTTTACAAGATTGTCGAGTAGTTTTCTATGATTTTGATAAAAAGCCTGAAGAATTGCAGTTGATAATAGCAAATATGATGTTTGCACTCGGACGTACTAAATTTTTTGGATTTGAGCATTTCATTTTAGCAATTAAAACAGCCAATTATTTAGAAGCGGCATCTTATCTGCGCGATAGTAAATGGTGGGCAAATAATACTACAAGAGTTGAGAAACTCAGAAAAAGATTATTAGCTTTAACCAAAATCAATTTTTATTCCAACAAAAGCTAATCTTAGAATGTCTTTAATAAAAAAAGTAATTAACGCCTTCCGAAATTGGGCTAGAAGACGCAGGCGAGTTAAATCAGAGAAAAGACACATTAAATCAGGTAAAATACACAATAAATTATTGTATGGGAAATAATATAATTGAAAAATTTAAAAGCGCATGTAAGAGGCTAGGTCTTAAAAATACTTGGTTTGTAATTTTTCCCATTGCTATAATTTTACCTATTGCTATGTACTTTGAATATACTCTGGCTGGATTGGTGTTAATAGTGCTAGGGCTGTATTTTGCTTTTAAGAGATAATCTATGAACTATTCCCATATATTGCTCCTCTTTTAAAGTAGTAAGATTTATCAGGCCTTCTATATAAATTTACCTGATGATAATTTTATTACTTCTCCAAATCCTTCTTGTAGCTTCTATAATTACTGGTTGCGTAAGTTTTCATATACCATTGGACTTTGAAACCCTTTTATACTTATACCGATGGTAAGTTGAGAAAATATGGAGAGGAAGTTTTGAAATGTTGAAAGTAGCATTTGTTGAATTAAAGGGGTCCGTTTGGACGATATGATTACGGAACCCCTTATAAAAATCATAAGAATATTTTCTCAAATTCTGCAGGAGTAAGAATTTTGTATTTTTCTTTGAGATCTAAAATACCCTTGTCTCCGGTAATCAAAAAATCTGCTTCACTTACTATTAAAGCAGCTAATATATGGGAATCATCAGGATCAGCAGGGACATTTGCATTAACACCGGTAATGTCGACTATTTTACACTTAAATCTTAGAATGGAGACAAAATTTATAATTTCCAATTCATTCCATTTTAGATATTTGCTAACTCTTGGGTAGTTTAAAACTCTTGTAAGTTCAGCAATGCCTTCTTCGCTAAATACGAAATCAACTCCCTCATTTCTCCAAGCTTTAATTATTTTACCTGGTACAGAAACAGGAGAAATGAGCCCTGAAATTAAAACGTTAGTGTCTAAAATTAATCTCATTTTTTCTTTCTTGCAGATTTAACAGCTTCAGTCAGTATTTGATCTAATTCCTCTTCTTCCACAGAAGCAAAAGCTTGTTGTAAGCTGGTTACAAGTCTATCAAATTCTTTTTCCATTGATCTAATTTTTTCAAAAAGATCAATATTCACTATTGCTGCCACAGGTTTTTTACCTCGTTTTACTAGAACAGACGAATGTTTATATTGAACCTCATTTATGATTTCGCCGAAATTTTGGCGAACTTCCATTGAACTTGCTTGTCTTATCATGATTATATTAAATGATATAATTAAACTAATAATTATGCTCATGTTAATAATTATAAATATAATAATCAATATGATTATAGCATTTGAGTTGGGTTCCAAAACATTTTATTAACCACATAACCTTTATTTATATACCTCCATCATTTTTATTTATATCAAAATTAACATTAGCGTAACGGGTGTTATGGTAATGTGACAAAAATATAAGGCAATTAACTTTCAAGCAATCTTGAAATTTGTGAGGCAGTAAAATTTTTACCTCTTTGAGTTTTGTAGCCAAAATGATTTAAAGAGGTGGCAATTTTTCTTAAAGTGTAACCATCACTTCTTAATTGCTTAGCCAATAAAATTAATTGTTTCTGTTTTTCTAGCGATCTTTCCCTTCTAATTTCTCCGCTTATCCTAGCCGCTTTCTTAGTATCTACCTTAATTTTGTGAAAAGGTGCACCATTTATAATTTGCTTACCTTCTCTTTTGCGTTTGGCGTCAAGAGCACCTTTAGTTCTGATTTTTGTTAAAAATCTTTCTCTTTCGGCCACTGCAAAAAAAATTGTTAAAGTGAATCTGTCGGTATTTGGAATATCGCAGCACATTAATTTTTCATTCAGATCATCATATATTCCTAGAGCTTCTTTGGCGTCGCGTCCCAATCTATCTGCTTTAGCAACTATTAGATAGGCCCCTTCTTTTTTTACTCTTTCAATGGCTTCTTTAAGCTTGGGACGCTTTTCAATGGTTGCGCCACTACGTACTTCTGTATATTCAGTGATTATTTCTGCCTTTTCACTTTTGACAAAATAATCTATTATTGCCATCTGGCTTTCAAGACCTAGTCCACTTTCTCCTTGTCTTCGCGTAGATACCCGATAATATGCAATATATTTCTTGGTCATATCTTACAAATAGGAATTGATTATTTTAGTCAATTCAACCGCCAATTTTTTCCCTTTCTTATTCAGCTTTCTATAGTGCATAAGCAAATCCTCTTCACCGACTTCATCATATTCATAATCTGTTAAAAAATAAACCATCGGCCTATCTAAAGCATCGGCAACCTTAAGCAATAACTCTGCTGAAGGCCTGCTTGTCTCATTCTATAACTCCCAAATCCGTTGCCTAGAAATGCCGATCTTTTTTGATAATTGTAGAGGAGTGATGTTAAGCTCTTCGCGGCGTTCTTTGATTTTTTGGCCTATACTTTTGTTTTTATTCCATGGAATTAATCGCTTCTCCATTATAGTATCCCCGCTACTTGATAATCTTTATTTTTCCTGAAGAGAGGCATGAGATTTATAGCCTAAAAGATCAGCAATCTTTTGCTTTGTTTGACCTGATTGAGAGACAAAATCTTTCTTCAAATCCCAATCAATTTCTTGAAAGATAATGTGGCAGCCATCTTCATCATACTCGTCATAACGAATCTTTGAAGATCTAGCATAGAATTTGGCCTCTCCGCCTAGTAACTCTACTGGCAATGCCGGCAGAATATGAACTAAAGATAAAAACCAAACATCTCCCTGTCCACATTTTTCTTTAACAAATTTTTCTAAATCCGTCATACTTATTCTTCGTTGTTTTTGGTACTCAAGGCATGACTCGAACCCATAGTCATGCCGCTTTTCAGCTCGGCTTTAATCTGTTTAGATTCCGTACTTGACCACGCCATTTCATTTGCGGTGCAACCCTGAAGAGCGTTGTGAGAATTGTTTATAAATTTTTTCCTAAACTTCTCAAATTTATCCCTGACTATAATGAGTCTTAATTTTACTGTCCTATTGACAAGGGTAAGTTGTTCTGATTTACCACGACAATATCTTTCAGAGTTTAGTATCTCATGCAGCCGCAATTCCTTTTCTAAGCAATCAAATATTTCATTTATTTTAGAATCTGTTTCTTCTTTCATACTTACTTATTGTTAAATAAAAATATATTCACCACCAGAGTTAATATAAGTCCCGTAATCTGAATTTGTTTGATGTCCCATTATTACTTATTGTTTATAATGCTGTGATTTTCTTTCCAAATTAGCGTCTTTTTCAAGATTTGTAAAAGGCGGTTCTTTTATTAGCTGATAGCCGCAACTAATAATCTCGGCTTTAGGGTTTGGTGTAATTATAAAATTTCTTGCAAACCAGTTAAGAGTAGCTAGAAATTTTGTTCCGTGTTCATTTTCTATCAACAATTCATTGTTATGAATCTCTATAACTCTATACATCCTACTTATTTATTGTTTGGGTTTGGTTGCCGTCTGTTCCGAGCTGTCAATCGTTTGTCATAGCTTTCTGAGGTCGGACTTGAACCGACATAGGAGATAATTATTACACTCCTTTTAATTTTATTTGCAAACGCTGATGCAAATAAAAATCACATCCTTAGCTCTTCGCGGCGTTATTAATAGAGTAAAATTATTAACTGCCGTGCACATAATATCACAATAACAAAAACTACTGACTTAGCCCAGAGATATTTATTACGCTTTCTTAAAATTTGCCTTCTTCTATTTTCTACTGGCAATTCTGCTATAATCTGTTGATAGGTTTTCCTTTGTAATACTTCTTGTTTAAAGGGAATATAACACATATTTACTTATTGTTTGGGGTTGTTGTGAGGGGCGGTGTGAGAAATTTCAGGTTCTACTTGGCAAATCTCTGGGTCAATCTTTCTATCGTCGAGCCATTCTGACGGCTTTTCTTTGTAATTTGCCATTCTATTCTCTATGGTTGCTAATGCTAGTTCCAGCCCGTTATACATCCCATACATATAAGGATTGCAGTTCCAGTTGCCACTATATCCTTGTATCTTTAGCACTTCTTCTAGATTTTCAGTCCTTTTTTGCATCTCAGAAATAATTTCGTTTGCCGCCGCTTTCTCTTGCAAAGCATACGCCAGTCCGGGTTCAAATTTTTCTTTTAATTGAATTAAATCTTTCTCAATTCCTTGATTAAAAGCGATAATTTTTTCTTTTAATGTCATACTTTTTCCTCTCAAACTGATTTAAGATTAATTAAAATTTTTTGGTGCAAAAAACTTCTTAATTTTAAAGGCCATTCCCATTTTTTCATCTACCAGATTATTTAATTCTTTCACTCTTTCTTCTAAAGCTGGTAAATCTTCAGGTTTATTTTTTTAAATATTTATCAATTATTTTAATTCTGCCTTCAATCCATTTACTATAATTTTCAATATTCCTCTTTAGCTCGATCAAAGCTTCTTTTGAATTCTTGTGAAACTTTGCTGGATTGTTACTTGTGATATAACTAAGAGAACTTGTTAATAAAGTAGCCTCAAATTCTCCTGGATTATGCCGTGTTACATAAATAACTCCCTTTGCGAATCCAGAAACTTTTTTGCTAGTTTTCCAATCAACTATTATCGTTGTCTCTTTCATTTTCCCTACATTTATTAATAAACCCACTAAATCCCTCATTACAAAACAAACACTCTTTCTATATCTTACACTACACCCCATCTTTTTTAAAATGGCTTAAAATTGAGATTTTAAGAAGGTTATACATAGTAAGATGAGGATTTATCATTTATATTCGAGAAGAAGCATTCCCCAATGTTTGACAAAAGCATTTAGGGAGAGACTACTTTTTTCCCAGAATATCCTATAATCTGTTATTTATTTTGGGAAATTTGCCTCTTCGACTACCTTTATGAAAGCAACTTCATAAACAATTTTAGTTGCAAGATCGAAATCATTTTTTTCTTCTTTGAGGAGTTCAGCTGCTCTTTTAACATATTCTTCCGAATTTCCAATCGAATTAGATAAATATTTATTCCCTAATCTTTTCACAAAAGATTTTAACCAAGCCCTATCTTCTTGTAGATAAACCGATATTTTATTTTGAAGAGATAATTCAATTTCTGACCAATTTTCTATAAAAATTGAAATTCTTAAAAAACCCTACAGGTCTCCAAACAATGATCTTGTTGGATTTTGTCAACTAATTTTTTTATATCTATTTTCATTATTATAATAGTCGTGTTCGAGAATTATTATTATTTTGCTCATAACTTTAATTAGTTATTAAAATCCCTTCCTTTTCCAAATATCTAATCCCTTCATGAACTGACCTAAATTCATAAATTTTTATGTTATAAATCCCTTCCGCTTTCTTTTTAAATTCTAGCTGTTCTTTAGTCATTTTTCCATTGGGAGCTTTTGCTTCTAGCCAAATATCAAAGCCAAGTCCGTCTTTTTTGATGCAGAAAAAATAATCAAAAATTCCTTTTCTAACTCCTTTAATTTTTAGTTCTCTTCCTACTCTTGATATATGCTTTTTAATTAATTTGCCTTTTTTATTTGGTATCTCTTTAATTTCACCAGGCCTTTTTTCTCCATTGGCTATATAGCTGAATTTAATCAGATTAGGACTAAATTTATTATATTGTTCAAAGCCATATAGAATTTTGCCAAAATCCATCTGAAGACGCTTTTCAAATTGCCTTTTTTTTATAGGTTGTATTTGTCGATGATATTCTTCAACTGATATAAAATCTGACTTAATTTTTTGTTTCATATCTCTTAAAAAGGCACTGAATCTTCTTTATGATTTAAAATTTTTTTAGTTTCTTTTGGCTCTGAAAAAGCTTCAACTTCTTTCTTGTAAATCGGCATAATTTTACCACTTCTATTAGTGATCATTATTTTTTTCTTATGTTATTATTTAATCCTAAAACTCTTCCAACTAAATCCAAATATAAAAATCGCTGCACCAACCCAAATAATTAAAAGCAATATCTCCGACCAGCTCGGCCAATTCCCCTTAATTTTATTTATCATATTCAATCCAACTTTCCGTTAATAAATAAATCAAAGCGCAAATCAATATCTGGTGTTTTTTTATTACATTCTTCACAACCACAAAAATTCATTAATTCAATACTTTCTCTTATCATATTATCCCGCCTCTCCCAGTCTTTCCAAGCCCTTGAAAATAGAAAGCGTGCCATTTTAGGATTTCTTTTCTGTAACCACTTAAACATTAATTGGTAATTTTAATAACCTTCTTCAATTCATTTGCTGTCTTGTCATCAACTAAGGTAATATGAATAAATACATTTTTATCATTCTTTTTTGCTTTTGAAATTATATCAAAAGTCGTTTTATTAATATCAGATAATTTATTTATGTAGTTATCTTTTTCGCTGCGGTGAAGAATAAAATTCGTCATATTATTGATATTGAATATAAGTTGGTAAATTAAATAATCCCATTATCTGAATGGCTTGCTCATCGTTTCTCCTATAATCATCTTCCCATTTTTTAACACCATATTTTTCAATGTTTTCTTTATAAATTTGCAATCCTAATCTGAATTTATCACGGCCAATATTTAGAACTTCCTCATCAAAAGCTTTTAATCTAACCAAATAAGGTGACTCTTTTTCTTGGAAGGCAAAGATAAAATTGTTATGTTCAATATCTAGCAAAGGTCCATTCTGAATTTTCCTTATTTGGCTTAAACCTTCCAAGTAGAAAGCTGCCTGAATATAATATTTATAATCTGCCATGCTTTTGCCAATTTTCTCAATATCATTAATAGATTTGTAATCTGCAATATATTTTGGTGCCAAATAATCAGGTCTACATTTACACATCAAGCCTGTTTCTCGATCACGCCAGAAGACACTTACTTCCCTATATCCATTGCTAAATAAAGATCCGGCAGCTTCTTGTTTTTCCAAATATTCTACAGCTTCTTTAATTTCTGCAAATTCCGATTCTTTAAGCTCAATTTTAGAACCGATATATTTAAAAGTTTTGGCATCTTTGGTTTTGTGAAGTGCGAAATTTTGCAGAAAATCAGGTTTTTTGCTTTCTTGTCTGTAAAGATCAGAATCAATATCTAATTTTGGTAAAATAATATAATCTTGATGGAATCTTTCACGCTCCATTAAATAACAGTGTAGGGCCGTACCAATTGTTTTAGCCGAAGTTTCTTTACTTTTTCTATCTGGATTTAATGAAGAATTTGTCCAGTATTTTAATGGAGAAATTAACAAATCTTTTATGTTACTACTTCCTATTGCTGGATCATCATGATATTGCTGGGCTGGAAGATCAAAATATATGCCTGGTTTGAAGCCTTGGGGTTGTTTATTTATCATTATTCCCCCTTAATTAAATATAATTGATCCTCTTTAACCAAATTTATCTGATTAAATAACTCAGGTGATTTCTCTTCCAAATATTTTAGATCTTCTTTTGTGTTTACGTAATTCAAGTGAGCATTTAAACTTTTTTCATTTTTATAAGATTTAATTGCTATTTCATGTTTGTTATAAATTTCTTCTGATTTATCAATTGCTTGCTCTTCAGCAATTAATTCTTCGATGTCCACTTGTTGTGGCTCAGGAGCCAAGTTTTCTTTTACAACTGTTTTTGAAGGAGTTACTAGCTCATTAATGCTCATTGAATTATTTTTATTCGCAACAACATCAAAGAACTGATCTATACTCGCCATACCATCTTTTAAGGACTGATAAATTTTTCTTAACGCCAAAATATCAGGATTATTTAAAGCATTTATGCTTTTACCCATTCTCTTTTCAATCATTTCGATTGAAACATTATAAGAAATAAAAGCAGTAATTAATTTCTGAATTTTAACTTGAATTGGCTCTTCATCTGAATTTAAAGTTTTTTCACATTGTTCAACTGCCGCTTCAACAATATCCCATGGTATAATAGCTAAAATACAACCCCTTAATCTTCTTGCTCCTTGTGATTGCGTATGTTCATAAATATCTCTAGCATCAGTTAGTTTTTTTGGACCTGATTTTGTTCCCCTTTCAAGTTTTACAGTAAAATAATCAACTTTTCGAGTATTGTTTTCTAAATCAATGCAATACGCCATAGCTTCAACAAAATCAATGCTCTGATTCAAAACCCTAATCCCATATTCAAGATTACCAAATTTATTAGCCAATACTTCCGCTAAACGAATTGAAGGACCAGTTACATTTTGGCCACCTCTGGGATAAGAATACATCGCCACTTCCGCCATTGATTTGCGTTGACACTGTTTAATAACCTTTTGCAAAACAATATTTTCATCTCGAGGAAATTTTTTAGCCACTATGTGCTGTGCCTGCACCTGAGCTATTTCTCTTGATTGTTCTATAACAGCAAGATTGTTATTAGGTGTTTGTAAATCGTTTGTCATAAAAATTTAAATTAAGTTAAGTTAATAATGAAGTTAAACTTTTGAGTAACAATCGTCGGAATAATCATCTTCTGGCCAATTTCGATAAAGATATTGCTCTTTTTCTTCTCGTACTCTTCCTTGCACTTCTTTGTCATCTAGCTCAGTAACTAACTCTTCCATATCCCTTTCATTATCTATTTCCTCGATACTGTTTTTAAAACCTTCGTAAACTCGTTTATCAGTTATATAATGACCCATTTTATCGAACAAATCCCTGGCTTCTTTTCTTAAGACCTCTAGATTATTTGACTCAATAATTATATATCTAAGTTTACTTAAGGATTGTGTCATATTTTATTAAAAATAGTTAGTAATTACCTATTATAATATTATAATAGGATTATACTTGTCAACACCAAAATAATAATTATTTTATAATGGGGATATTATATTTTTTTGCATCTCTTTTTATCCCTTCCCTAACATATCTGGAAGCTAATTCTTGCTTTATACCGCCAGATAATTTTTTAGCCAAAATTGTTAAAGTAATATCCTCTTCGCCTTCAAGATCATACTTTCCTCCTATTGTGATGGGCTTTAGATTAAACTCTTTCATTGCCTCATCCTTATTTGATGCGATCTTACTTATAGCATTATCAAAAGATGGTGCAGAGGAATCTGTTTTACTGTGGTCATTCTCTTGGTCTTTTGTTTGCTTGATTTTATCTGCAATAGATTTCCCGAAATTTAAATTTTTATCCTTCATAAAAAGTTGCTGCTGTGTTAATAATTTCTTCAACTAATTTGTTAAATTCTTTTATTCCATCTCTATCTGAATCAGATTTTGGCTTTATTTCAAAAATAGTACGGCCATTATCAAGAAATGAATCCTGAAAACATAATCTATCAGATAAAAAAGATTCTGAAATTTTAAAATATTGTAACTGAGGAACTGAATTTAGAATCATTCTAAGTCTTTTAGCGCTTTTTACTCGATTAGGAATTAAAATTGCTGGCTTATTAGCAATTTCTACTGGCAACTTTTCTTCAAATTTTCCAAACGCCAAGGCGTCCACTGGGGAAGCAGGCAAAGGAGCCAAGATTATATCTCCCCACTTAACTGCTTTTTCTAAGGCCTTTCTTCGCGCCTTATCATCTTCACCAAAAGATTTGCCAAATTCTATTATATGAGCTTTTTTTTTACTATTAGCTAAATACTTTTCTAATTCTTGAGTAGGTACGTTTATAATAGGTAAATTTGGGTAAATGCCTGCTTCTTTTCTAAGGCAAGCAAAATCTGCGGAGCTAAACTGATCGTTATCACAATCAATCAATTCACATTCTGGCTCGTATTGTAAAAGCCAAAAAATCAAATTATAAGCAAGTAAAGTCTTACCTATTCCTCCCTTATCTCCTATGATAACTATGACAAGATTTTGAATAAGTTTTTGAATATCTTGCATCTTATTGTTTATTTTTTTTAGCTTCTTCAAATCTATAATTTTCAACCTCTAAACCTAATTTCATAAGATATAGAGAGGCATCCCGTGGATCAATAAAATTTCTTTTTGATTTATATTGCCCATAATAAGGGTCAAAATCATCTTCAAGAAATTCTATTGGGAATCTCCAATTAACTTGTCTTGTTTTACCTAATGTAGCTTTACGAGCCATACTTTGCTATTTAAATAGTATAATATTATAATAGGATAATACATCTTTATTTTTTCTAAAATCAACAAAATATATGCAGAAAATTAAAAGTTGCTCTTTAAAGAATCCGATTACTTTAATTTTAATAGCTTATTCACTCATCAGGATACTATATTGTCTAATACCAGTCTTCAATTTTGACGAAGCTTGGTTTGGTAGTTACATGAGTGAAGATTATGAAAAACAAACAATTCAATATCTTGGGTATAGTCCATTATTCTGGTTATTTGGACACTTTATTTTAACTCAATTTAATAATTTGGTACTTCTTCGATTAATTTTTATTTGCTGCTATATTGCTTCGATCTTTCTTCTTTATAAACAGATTCTAAAAGAAAATAAGGATAAAACATTTTCATTTCTTGGTCTGCTACTTTTAATTTCTACTCCAATTTCTTTTTATAGCAACAAGATTATCACACCTGAATTTTTACAGATAATTTTGCTTACTATTTCTCTCAATATGCTATTGAAAGAGAAAAATAAAACTAATCAGGTTTTGGCTTGGATTATTGCCGGGGTAGGATTGGGATTAAAATTGCACACTCTACATTTTTTTGGGTTTTTGTTTTTAATTAAGGTGTGTTTTTTACCAGAAAAAAACTTTAAACAAATCATTAATCTGACAAAAATCTCAGCGCCGTTTTCTTTCTTGGGGATTATGATTGCTAACTTTTCCATTATTACTGATTATCAAAATACTATTAAATCTATTAGCAGTAATAGCCATACAGCAAATTTTGATGTTTTAGTAATAATAAAAACCTTCTTTACTAGGCCACCTTTCGAAATTTGGGATTGTGTTTTACAGCTATTTACGCCTGTAGGTATGGTAATGCCATCACTTCTAATTCTAGGTTTAGTGGTATTTTTTTTAAGTATTTTTACCAAACAGTATTTTCTTGGGGCAATTTTTATCTTCTCCGTACTGGCTGGAATTATATTTACAGGATTAGGTAGCGAAATGAGCTGGTTTCATATTTCGTATTTACCAATACTAATTTCTAGTATTTTTTGGTTTAAACTGCCTGCAGAAAAATCAAAAAAAGCTATTATTTTTGGCTTATTATTTTTGGCAATCGGAATGAATTTAGTTAATTCCTATCAAATAATTTCTAAAAATTTTAAATTAAGATTAGCGGCTTATGATGAGATAAAGCGTAGAGAAGCAAATACCAGCTGCTTAAACGACCTTATAAAAGAAAATAAACCAAATATTTTATTATTTGGCGTGGTATCGTATTTTAATGAAAAAAATCTGTCTTATTTTGATAATAATATTTTAGCGCAGGAGAATAAATCAACTAATATTAATGGAACTCTTGGAATAGAGCCTACTCTTAATGAGTTTAAGCAAAAAGAGGTAAAAATAATTTATAGCAATATGAGTTTCTTAAATGAGTTTAATTCTTCTTATAAGGCAGATAATTTTATAAATAAGATTGAGGAAATTTTGGGAAGAAAAAATATTGAAATAACACAAATTAGAAGTTGTGGAAATATAAGTAATTTTCTAATAAGAATTTAATTTATTTGGAGTTCGATATTAACTATTTTAACAGCTTTTAAATTTTCTTGTAATTTTTGAAAAGAGGACAATATCGAATTTGAATATTCTCTTTTAATCCAATCTCGCAAAAATTTAGTTTCAGTAGCTAAAGTAATAATCCCATCTTTCTCATGAACAAAATTAAGTTTTGATAACCATTTATCAAAAACTTCTTTGTCAAAATCGTTATTTAAAAGATTTGATAGCTTTAACCATAGTGGATCATTGTTATTTATTGAAATTGGCTCATTTAGAGCAACTGTACTATCACTATTTGCGCTATTCAGTGTTATTTTGTATAAATCGGGGTTCCTTTCCTTAAAATTTAATTCCCAATTATCAGCAGTAGCTGATCTTTTTTTAATACCTTTCCATTCTTTTGCTTCATAAAAGTTAAAAAACTTTTCTGGATTGCTTTTAAATCCTTTATCGGAAAAATATTTTCTTGCTTCATCAAGAGTTTCTAGTTTATTATCCTGTTTTTCTTTATCTTCTTTCTTTTCATTCCCTTCATCTTTTCTAGCTTTTTTATCCTTTTTTTCTTGGTTATCATTTTCTGCTGGGAGTTGCCTAAAATCATTCTTTCCTCGGATATTAAATACAATATCAGTTATTTTTTTTCCTTCTTTCTTTTCTTCAAAATCAATAGTTAAAGCAGTTTTATTATTAATTTCCATTATTGCTGATTTAAGAACGCGCTCTTTGAAATTTCCATATTTTGGATAATTGCAACCTAATATTTGTTGCAATTCTTCAATTTTAAATTTTCTCTTTGGAATATTTGGAAAAAATTGCTTCATAAGCTCATAAATTTTTGCTGAATAAAAGCTTTTTAGAGATAACAGTTCCTGTAATTCAAAATCAGTATAATTACTCCTAATCTTTAATAAATAAGGCTTCAACTCTGGATCAAGCTTAATGGATACGTAGCTTTTTCCTTTTTCGTATTTTGCAGACGAAATCCAATTCATCTGTATAGCTTCATTTCCAGTAATAATAATTAACGGCTTACTCAAAAGGCCTTTCGTAGCTTTTTTTAATTCGATTATTATTGATTCATTCTTGGTTTTTAGTTTATTTATATCTTGAATAAGTTTTTTTACATCACCCAAATCGATTCTATACTCTTTAAAATCTTGGTCATTTTGCGAAACCATCGACATTATCACAGTTATAATTCTAAACTCATGCAAGGTTAGTTTATATCTTGCTTCAATCAAAAAATTAGATTGGCGAAGATTTGTATCTTTTTCTTTATCAAATAGTTTTACTTCCATTCTCAGTTCTATCAGATTTATAACAAAATAAAATTATAACAATTAATTAATATAACAATTATATTTATTTGTTATATTAACCTAGACACGGAATTTGTGATAGTTAATTTTCAAATAAATATAATTTAATTCTTTTTAAAAGATTTAAGACATTTGTGTATCAGGTAAAACCTTTATTTAATTGGCTTCCAGCCACATATATATAACATTTTCCGTGTCTTCTATAGCATAATCCGTGTCTTCTATAGCATAATCCGTGTCTTCTATAACATTTTCCGTGTGACTTTTATTTTCTATAACATTTTCCGTGTCTATTATAACATAATCCGTGTTTCCCATTGGCTTTTCAGCTAGTGGTAATTTGAATCTGTCTCAATTTTTATCTATATCGGAAGGGATTTCTTCGTATAAACTAAAGAATTGAAACAATCGAGCCCAACCACCAATTCTAACCATTAATGTCCCATTGGCTTGTAAGGCAAGCATATCTGATGTAGGATAAATCATTATTTTATTTTTTTATCCCATGCTCTAAATTTTATTTCTCTCATAACTCCTCATTTAAAATTAATAAAAACTCTCAAAATTTCGCATTACAGTAATGAAAATGAAAAATTTGAGGCCGATATACATAAAAAAAATTTAACAGAATCTTTCTTAGGCTTTTTTACTATCTTTTAAAAAGTTATTAACATTTTTCCTGTTGATAACTTACTTTTTTATTAACCAAAAAGAATTCAAAATTTTAATTTAATAAAAAGTAAACAACTTTTGATTTTGTTTTTGATAATGTTATTTTTACTTTTCTTGTTATCGTTATCGTTATTGTTTTTTTTATTGTTTTTGTTATAGCTATCTCAGATAGCTATCTTTTTTTAAAAAAAAATAAAAAAATTAATTTTTTTTAGGTAAAAATAAATCTAGAATTGGCTGCAATGTGATGCTTGTTTTATTGTATTTGCATTTGGTCGCGTTATCATTAAGCGCTTTCAATTCCTCTTGATTGATTTGTACATAATCAAGCCAAAATTGCATTACCATTTTATTTTCTCTATCAAGATCATTAAAGTCATCTAGTATTTCCTTGGCCACTATATCTGGCCTGCCTGAATCTACTGATCCATATTGGTTAATGTTAATTATATAAACAATATCCGCTACGTGCTCATATTTGATTAGCCCAGTTAATTCTAATTCTTTGATTGCTTCACGTGCTTGCTCTGCATCTATAACATCTCTGCCTATACCGGATGCTATTTCTTCGGAAAATATTATATAAATTCCAGTGCGAGAAACTTTGGGATTAGAAAGAAGATATATCATTACCAATTTTGCACGCCATGATTTAATTTTATTAATTTTTGGTTTATGCCAAAGCGCAGTATGTAATAATATTTTTTTAGCCATTTTGTGTTTTCTGTTAGCAAATATGGTGAATATGCTGTTGAGACGGGCGATCCATTTAAATATCCAATTTTCTGAAAGCTGTAATAAGTAAAATTATTTTTTTCTGCTTTAACTCATCCGATTCTTCAGATAAATCTGCAAAATGTAGACAAAACTCAAAGATCAATTGACTACGATTTGTTGTCTCATCAATAATTTTCAATATTTGTTTTACCTTTTTTTTGCGAAAAGATAGCAAATTTTTTTGTCTATTAATTTTTTTCATAATTTCTTTCATTTTAAGTTAAAAATAGCCGGTTAATAACTATCGGTTTGAAACTAGTTTAAGAAATAAAAAATTTGACGGCGCTTAGAGCAATGAATACCACTGATATGCAAGTAAGGTTACGAGCAAAATTCCTTTTATTTTCAGACTTTACATCATCGAAATAAAAGTCTCCGATCGTGTCTTCATAAAGAATTTTTGATGGTATATATTGATTTTTTGTTTTTTTCATATAGTTTTTGATTTGAAGTTAATATTCGTCGTAGAAAATTGATTTTGTTAGGGGGTATCTATAGTTAGCCGCTTTAGTTACTCTCCATCTATAATAGCCTGTGCAGACAGTATATAGTCTTCTTGCTCATCCATTTTATCCTCCTTTTTCCTAAAAAATTTTGATAAAATAGTTTCTTTTTTTCCGATTTTTATCACATTGATTTGTTTAATTAATGGATTTCCAAATTCAATTATATTTTTGGCATAATCGGTTGCATCTTTTTGTGAATAAAAAGGCGGTTGTCGAAACGATCTTGCATAAATAAGCTCCACTTCATATTTTGCCATTGTTTTTCGTTTTGGTAAATGTTAATATAAAAAAACACGCAGTAAAAAGGGCACCGCTCTTTGAACTAAGTGTGTCAGCGAAATACTGGCGCTAGAGGTGGCCGTTCGATCAGGATCAACCACCTCTAGCAAAAGGTAAAAATAATTCCCTGTGTGTGGCAGGGAGAGTAAACTTAATTGGCCATTATCTAGCCATATCACCCAAAACTTCCGAATGATTTTCTCTTTCTATAATATTTGATCTTCAGTTGAAGATTTTGAGATTATTGCTGATTTATTTTGAAATGTCAAATACTTTTTAAGTAAAAGTCATTTTTCTTTAAAAATATTAAAGAAAATTAGCATTATTCTTTAATATAAAGGCTTTGTGCCATCTAAAAATGAGACAGAATTATTTATTATTGACATTTTATTAAAAAAAAATACGATTTATTCTAAATTTATTTAAAAATAAACCGTATTTATATTCAAATAATGAGCAGATATTTATCGGCAGAAGAATTAGAGTTGTTTAAACAGTTTTTGAATATTAGAAAAGTCGGAAATACTAAAATTAGTCGTATATTAGATATAGCTCCTTCGGGAGTAACTTATTACTTTAAAAGTGGTAACTGGCAAAGAACGGATTTTGAGAAAGTTAGGAAAGAGTTGCGTGCCCAAGCAAATATTGGTTTTGATTTGATTGATGAGATTTGATTATAGAAATAATTTGAGAGTTACGTTATTCGTTGTTGCGGAAAGTTCGAGAGTTGGGGTACGAAAGGCTATATAAATTTATTAGTTTTTGATTAGACTTTTTCTTTGACTTTTTGCTCTCTTTTTCTATTGTTATTTTTCCAAACCCTGTCTCTCCAACAAAAATTTTAATAAATGGCCCGACCCTTAATTAACGAAAAGCTTTTTGATCAATTTGAAAAAGAAGGTCGCGAAGTTAGTTATGTCTATAGGGGAGAGGGAAAGAAAAAAATAAAAATAAAAGCAAATATCATAGATCCGCTAATTAAGCTTTATGAAAAAAGATTTATTTCGAAAGAAGAATTAGATTTCGCTAATGTTTATTCAGAGGATTTTGAGATTTCCTTACAAACTAACCATTTTCAGGCAGCAATAAGCGATATTCCTGCCGGTACCAGTAAATATTGCTTTGAGGATATAAGGATTCAATCCTCAAAAAGAGTGCAACATATTAAAGATCAAGTTTTGGAATTAACAGATGAGAAGGTTAGAAAGGCTTTAAAAGCTGCCTCAATAATGCGAGGAAAGCAAATCAAAACAAGGCATGAAAGAGTGCTTGAATATATTTTTGAAAAAAGAATTAGTGAAAGAAGGACAGAGAGAGAAACAGGAATTAATCATGAAGATATTGTATTATTAGCTAAGGAGATAAGTTATGTAATTTTAAAATATTATAAAAATTAATTGTTGACATTGAAATCCCACTTTTATATAAATATTTCTCAGAATCGATTTTAGTAACTAAGTTTGCCAATGACCCGTTATCAAGCGGGTTTTTTTATGTCTGAAATTATCCTGTACTCTCAATCTGATTATGATTGGAGAGAAGAAAAGATTAGAAATTTAGAACATGAATTAGCAAAGACCGTTTCTTCTAATCTTAAAGAAGGCAATTGGTATAATTATACAATTCGATTTAAAAAAGATAAAGATGGTAAGGTTATAATTTGCAATAATCCTGCTAATAAAAGATATTAAATATTTTGGCATACGTAGATGTTCGAGCGGTGAGCAAACAATAAATTAAAATGTGCAAGTCCGTCAAGAGTATGTGATTAATTGGATTTAATTTTTATGCTCCCGAAATCTGAAATTTATTAATAAGATGTCAAAAGTTCCTAAAGAAAAGCTTCAAAAAAAAACAAAACCAAAGTCTAAAGCTAAGAAAAAGAATCAACTCACTCTTCATGTCAAGTCAGGGAGTTTGGGCAGACCAGCTTCTTATAAAACTCCTAAACAAATGATTGATAAGATAGAAGAATATTTTATTAAAGCTTCTAGTAGAGTTCGTGAGCATGTAACGCCCACTGGTTTAATTGTAAAAATAAATGATCCTGCTCCAGTACATGTTACGGGGCTTTGTGTTCATCTGGGAATTTGTAGAGATACGCTTTGCGAGTATCAAAAAAAGTTAGGGTTTTCCGACCCGATTACGCGCGCGAAGCAAAGATGTGAAGAATATGCAGTTAATTCTTGTTTCGAAGGAAAGTCTGGAAATAAAGCTGATTTTGTGCTTCAGAATAATTTTGGATGGAAAAATAAAACCGAAGTAGACACCAAGGGATCAATGATTGTTAAAACAATTTATATTGATGCTGAAGAAAAAGCCGAATATGAAAAACATATTTCAGAGGCAATAAATGAAAATGGTAATTAATAAGGATGGCCTGTTAATTAAAGCCACTACAACTGAGGAATCTGTTAATTTGTTCATTGAGCAAGACTATCAACATGGTAATTTACAAACCGAAATCAAATTTAGTGGAGTTGGTGCTGATTATTTGGCTGAGAAGTTTTTAAGAAAAGTTTTTGGAATGAGCGCCTTTAGAATGAATGGAAATTAAAAACCCCGCTTATTTCGGTCAACTTCTTCATAAAAAAGGTTTTCGTGTTTGGACGCTTTATATGTTCCGGCAAATCGAGGGTCGGAAATTCATTGAAGAACAATTACACGATGGCTTATTTCAAGTCTTTCAAGACATCTATGATCATAAGGAAACCAGACAAAATATAAATGTTCCTCCTAGAAGCGGCAAAACTACTTTGGCTAAATATTTTATAGCTTATGCTCTTGCTGCCAATGCAAGATGCAATTTTATTTATACCTCATTTTCTCAAAGTCTTTTAAACGAAATTTCTCGTGAATTATCGGGAATATTGCAGCATCCCATATATCATGCGATGTACGATAATAGTATTATTGAGGAAGATATAGAAACAAAGCCGATTGATGAATTCTGGAAAGATTATCTAAGAGAAGCTCAGGGAAAAGCTACTTATTCGTCACGTAAAATTGCCACTAGAGAAGGTGGTATAATTTTGTTTGCTTCAATCGGTTCGGCTATTACCGGGTTTGGCGCTGGTATTCGAGGAGCAATTAAATTTTCTGGCGCTTTATTTTCTGACGATGCTAATAAGCCAGCGGATATCCGCTCTCAGACGATGAGAGCAAAAGTTAAATCATATTTTGAAGAAACATTGCTATCGCGCCTAAATGATAGTCTTGTGCCGATAGTTAATATTCAGCAGCGTCTTCACCTAGAGGATCTAAGTGGTTTTTTGGAGAAGATTTATAATTTTAAGACTTTAAGGCGACCCTTATTAATTGATGGGGTATGTCAGCTCCCTAGTCAATATTCAGCCGAAAGAATAGCAGAAATTCAAAAAAATGAATTTATGTTTTCTGCGCAATATCAGCAAGCTCCGATATTAGAAGGAGGAAATTTATTTAAGCTAGAAGCAATTAGAGAACTCACATCTGCTCAAATGCCTCAAAAATATGACTGGCGATTTATTACAGCAGATTTAGCTTACAAAGAGAAGCAATCAAATGATTATAATGTTTTTTCTTATTGGGGCGTAATTAGAGAAAAAATCGGTGATAGGATGCGTAATCATCTCTATTTGATAGATGTAATGCGAAAAAGAATAAATTCTGTCGATATAGAAAAGTGGATTGAGCAATGGATCGCTTCAAAAATCACATACGGTTTCCGCTATATTTGGATCGAAGATAAATCACATGGTATTTATCTCAATCAGTTATATCGCAATAAAGGATGGCCCGTACCAAGCGAAGAAAGATTAAAAGAAACACTTCCTCGTGATTCTGATAAAGTAATGAGAGCAAACAATATCATTCCGTGCCTTGACAACATTACTTCAAATCTAACTTTTTGTAGTGAAATAGCAAATTATCAAGACTTAAAAGAAGAGATTTTATCATTCCCAAGTGTTAATCACGATGACTTCACGGATACGGTTATTGACGGTGTTAAAATAGGTTTATTTGAAAACGACGCAGTCGCTAAATGGGAAATGTTAATGGGTTAATGATAAATTTTTTTAAAAAAACAAAAGAAAAAGCTCTTTCAGTAAAAGACAACATCATTGATCAAATTGCTGGAACTTCTGGTTTCAAAATGTTGTTTGGAAGAACGGGATCTCTTCAAGGTGCAAAAGACGTTCTGAGCAATTCAACTTTCACAAGAAACTATAGGATAAGCCAAGAAATCTGTGAAAATGTTTTTATGGATTCTTGGATTGGAAAAAGAATAGTTCAATTGCCTGTTTATATGGCAATTAAGAATGGTCTCACTCTAGAAATGGAGAGCGAAGAAGATGAAAAAAAAGTATGGGAGCTTTATGAAAAACTAAAAATAAAAAATTTAATCATAAAAGCTCAGATTTCCGCAGATGTTTACGGAAGTTCAATTTTATTGTTAAAAGATAGAACTCAAGATCCACTTGGTAAAGCTAGAGAGTACAAAGATTTGGAAATAATTTCCGCTGAATATCCTTTTTATTCTATTTCACCATTGCCTGGCAATACATACAAGCCAGGAACTATAAGCTTTACAACTCTCGGAGTTGTGGCAGATGAATCATTCTGCGCCACATTTGTTGGAGCGCCAATACTTGAAAGGCTTGCCCCAAACTACAAGTATTATGGGATGAGCATTTATCAGTCAATTTGGTCAGCAATTGTCAATGATCAAGTGATAATGACTTCGGTGGCAAATATTACCTACCGATCATCAATTCGTCATTATAGATTGAAGGATTTAAATCAATTAATGCTTGCTGGCAAGAGTGAAGTTGTTCTGGAAAGAATGGCTCTCCTAGATTCTTCTGTTGGGGTATTTGGAAGTGCTGTGATGGACAGTGAAGATGAGATGCAAGTTATAAGCCAATCTTTGACTGGATTGCCGGAAATAGACAAAAGATCTGCTGAAAGATTAAGTGCAGCAACTGGTATTCCGGCGACGATTCTGCTTGGCAAATCTCCTGATGGCCAGAACTCTACAGGCAAAAGTGATGAAAACAATATGGGAATATATGTTGAACAATATCAAGAAAAGATGTTGCTTCCTATAGAACGGCTATTTAAAGCGATGGCGGCTTCCGTGGGAGTTAATTCTGAAAAGTTGAAGGTTTCATTTAAATCGCCGACTATAATTCATGCTTCAGAGCGGCCAGAATATGATGAAAAGATTCTGAATAATGCTAGCTCAATGCTTAATGGGCTTGGACTTCCTGAAGATGTAGTGCGTAGATATCTTTATGAAAATAGCATCCTTACGCAAAAGGAACATGATAAAATTATTCTCGAAACAACTGAATTTGACGCAATAGATGAGCCGGCTAATACCGCCAAAGACAACAAAAACAGCGCAAATTGAATATTTTAGAGAAATTTATCCAATTGTTGTAACTATTGACAAGAAGCTCAATAGCATGGTCATGCCAGTAGTTGAACAAAAAAGTATTCAAGAAGAAATAGTTGATGCTTCCGCTTTATATAAAATTACTTCTGTTTTTTCTGATTTTATAAAAGAAATCAATCGGCAAGCAAATGAGGATAAAATATCTAAGATTGCTACCAAAGTTACTATAAAAGCTGTAAAGAGAAATAAATCACTCTGGAAAGCAAAATTAAAAAATTTTGGAATTGATATTAAAGGCAAATCTTCTTTCAAGGGAGAGGCTGACTATGTTAAAAGTCGTATTCGTACTAATACAAAGTTGATCGCAAATCTAAGAGACGAATATATTGAAAGGCTCTCTATCGATTTATCTAATGCTTATGAACAAGGCAGGCCTGCCAAGCAATTAGCAAAGGATATTCAACAAAGCTTTGGTATTTCTTCGCGCCGAGCAAAATTAATCGCAAGAAACGAAACTAAAAATACTAATTGCCAGTTAAATATAAAACAGGCCATAGAACTTGGCTTTGATTATGGAACCTGGATTACTTCGATTGATGGTCGCGAAAGGCCTGAACATAAGGCGCATAACAACAAAAAATTCAAAATAGGTGTTGGATTAGATGATGGCAAAGGTGGTAAAGAGCAGCCTGGCGATGCCATTAATTGTCGCTGCACATTCTATATCGACATTTAAAAACTCATGCAAATAAAAGATGAAATAATTTTCGACGCAATGTCGAAGACCGCTACTATTATGCGCGACGGTATTTATCACTATCTAGCATCTGAAGTAGGAGCCAATGATCTCGATCCAAATAGCATTGTAAAAGTTTATAGAGATAAAAAAGAAGTTCAAAAAGCAGAAATGCGTTTTAAGGAGCTTCAGCGCCTTCCTTTTACAGTTAATCATCCACTAAAATTCTTAGATCTAAATGATGAAAATTCTTATAAGCAAGGAGTTTCAACTGATCCCCATTTGGGAGAAGTAAAAGATCATGTGGTGCTTAAATGCAAGGTTTCAATGAATGATGAGGCAACCGAGCTTTACAAAAACGGAATTAAACAACTTTCCTGTGGTTGGGAAGGCATCTTTAAAAAGGTGGAAAACAAAGATTATGACTATGTGCAAGAGTTTATTGACTTTAACCACATTGCCATTTTACCTGACGGGCGCGGGGGATCTCTTTGCTCGATTATTGATAATAACTTTAACTTAAAACAACTAATGACAAAAGAAAAGTTGAGCGAAGAAATTACTTCTGAGCTTAAGAAAACAGTAAAAGACGCAATGGCTGAACATTCCGAACAAGAAAAAGCCAAAGAAGAAGCTGAAGAAGACAAGAAAAAAGAGAAAGAAGAAAAAAAGGAGGGCAAAGAAGCTCAAGATGCCGCTATTGCTATCTTAGTTTCCGATGCCAAGACGGCTTTGATTAATGACTATTCATCTGTTTTTGAAGCGGTTGAAAAAGGTATTGTAAAGGTTACTGATTGCAAAGGCAAAGCACCTTCTGAGATTAAGCAAATCGTAGTTGAAAAACTACTAAACAAAAAAATTGATGTAAAAGACCACGTCATTTTAGACGCTCATTATAGCGTTGCTTTAGAAAATTATTCCCATCCTGGTTGGGCTGGCAATAAATCTGTAAAAGATGAAGGTATCAGCGATGCTGCCGCCCAAATCAATAATATTAATTTTTTGGAGAAGTAAAACATGTTACCTAACAATCCCCTTCAATCAGGAGTTGATTATAGTGATGTTGCTAGAGCAGGTGCGGTAAATCCAATCGTTCCTAGCAATATCGATAGCAAACCTTTTGGCGCTAATTTTACCACCGACACAAGTATTGGGTATGGTAGATTCGTTGCTAGAGATACAAACAATGGAATTAAATTGCCTATTAGCGGCACTACTACTGCGGCCTTGTTAGCTGGAATAGTAGCCTATGGAAACAATGGTGTTATGGAAGATGAAGGCCTTAAAAAAGGTGGTCTTTATTCAGTAGTTCCTGTTTTAGTCCTTGGTAGAATTTTTGTCCCAGTAACAGCCGGTGCAAGCTTACAAGTAGGCGATACTGTCAGCTTAAATCTAGCTGCCGGAGCAGACTTTAATACTGTTAGGCCATTACCTGGCTCACCTGGCGCTTCTGACGTAGATATTTCTTCCATAGCAACTGTTGCCACCCCTTCTACTGGCGGACTTGTTGAATTAACAATCAAACAATATATCCAATAATATGACTATAAAAAACGGTAAAATTTACGACGGCAGTTCGCTTAAAATTCTAACTGAGAGTTTTAAATCCGCTTACGGTGAAATGAACACTAAAAAAGGCATTAATGACGTTACTACCATTGCAACTGGCGGTATGTATCTTGAGCAACAATTAAGAGAGATATTGCCCGATATTTTAAATCAAGCATATCCTGAAATGCCTCTTTTGAAGTTTATGCCTGTTGATAATAGTGGCGCATTGATGCAGTCCATTATTCAACGTGCTCAAAGCTTTGAAGGAAGACACGTTCAAAAGCATGAAACTGCTAATACTACTGGTACTATTAGCGTTAATAGAACTGGTAGAGAGCAAGTGATTGTTGAATACGAAGCAGGATCAAGCTATTCCGATACTGATCTTCAAAGATCAATTTTATTAAATGAAAATATTGATAGCGCTTTAATCGAGGGCCATAATATTTCTTATATGACTATCATTGATCAAATTGGATTTGAAGGCATTTATCTTTCCGACGGGACCAAAGTAACTGATGGGTTATCAAATTATACGAACGTTATTTCTTCTTTGGTTAATACTGCTACTGCCGCCTTTTCTTCTGCTACTGGCTTACAAATCTATAATGATATAGCATTGCTATATAATGAAATGATTGG
>Ga0116181_1000353_pt1 | contig 41549 bp, 33 predicted proteins | sample AD_UKC075_MetaG_FD_89752 | JGI IMG/M metagenome (GOLD analysis project Ga0116181, IMG submission 89752) | Active sludge microbial communities of municipal wastewater-treating anaerobic digesters from USA - AD_UKC075_MetaG | ecosystem: Engineered > Bioreactor > Anaerobic > Digestate | place: USA... | reverse complement strand
GAAATGCTGGCTGATCTCGCCCTCGAACGTGACGACTTCCACGGTGAATGGAACTACCGACTGAAGCCACGCCGTCTCCAATCATGACCCGAAATGTCCATGTTATTTATGCTAGATCACTAAAGGGTTCGATCCCGCTACCAATGGCACTTTTCTAACCCGGATGTACTTCGATTATTCCAACAATGCCTGGATGACGACCGTCGCCACTCCCGATATCCCCGATGCTTCCGGCAAACATCGCATTCTGGCCTGTGTCGATATATTGCTCGATGATCTCATGCAGCGCTTGGCGCATCCCACCATCCAGGGATCTCACAGTACACTTTTCTTGGCCGATGGCGAAGGCACGCTGATGTTTCACCCGGACCATATGGCAGCGATCAGGGACAGTGAAGGACATGCCTCGATCATGTCGCTCAAGCTACAGGCAGACTACCCCTTGTTGATAGCCGGTATGCGCCTGCCACCCGGCGGAGTCACTCTCGTCGACACTCCGGACTCTATCGTCGCAGTCGGCCGTATTCCCGAAACGCAGGCCGTTCTCTGCATCCACTATCCCCGTTATCTGATGCAACCGGCCATCTTGAAAAACCTGGCGGTGGTCATCGCGTTAGGACTCTGCACCCTGCTGGTCGAGATCTTCATCATCCGCTCCATCCTGCAATACCAGGTCGCGTTGCCGCTGGAGCAATTGATTCGCGCTACCCGCCGTTTAGGCGCTGCATCGACCCATCCCGTGGATGAGAGTAACCTGCCAACACACTCCCAGGATGAGATCGGCGAGTTGGCCCGCGCTTTCGCCAGTATGGCCGACCAAGTGCAGCATGCACGCACGCAACTGGAATCGAAGGTGCAAGAACGCACCCTCGAACTGGAAAAAGCCAACCAAAAGCTGGAAGCTTTGAGCGCGACCGACGATTTGACTAGCATCGCCAATCGCCGCCGTTTCGATGAAGTGCTGGATGAAGAATGGCGGCGCGCGAAACGATCCGGCAACTATTTGACACTCGCCATGATCGATATCGATTGGTTCAAACAATACAACGATCACTACGGTCACCAAGCCGGGGACGAATGCCTGCGGCGCGTTGCCCATCTCCTGCAGGCTGCGACCCACCGAGCCGGCGATTTCATCGCCCGTTACGGTGGAGAAGAATTCGCACTCATTGCCACCGGGACGGCTGAGGATGGCGGACTGGCGTTTGCTCAAGCCATTTGTGCGGCTGTGACGCAGCTGCGATTACCGCATGAAAAATCGCCATTTGGCCTGATTACGATCAGTGTTGGCGTCGCGAGCGCGATTCCCGAAGAGAATGAGTCACCAGATTCTCTGCTCAAACAGGCCGATATGGCGCTCTATCGCGCCAAGGAGCTCGGGCGCAATAGAGTGGTGATAGCCTCTGCCGAGCAACATCGCGCAGAATCCGACAGATAAAGAAGATCATGGAACCGAACCAGGTTTTTTGATCAGTCCCAAATTCAATCGTAGAATTTCACGCAATCTTTCGTAACTCAGTAATGGACCGCGTGTTACGATTCTGATCGAATCATAATAATTTTTAATTACAGGATCCAGCAGCAGATTGGTCCCGCTTCTAACGCTATCGACATAATTTGCCGGTATTTGACGCATGAAGTGTCCAATCCGCCATTTCGGGTTAGGTTGCGCTGGTAGTCTTGCCAATAGCGGATCGGCAAGGGCACAGTTATCAATATAATGGGTAGCAGGTCCATCCATGATGGACGCATAGCCCAACCCGCCACAGGTCATATTGATGTTTCGTATCCCATTGGCTTCCCATTTCGGGTGGTTGAACGAATCCCTTGCCGATAGTAGTAATCCTCTGCTTTGAAAATAGAAACCGCGCTCGTCGGCAATGCCATTAAGCGGTATGTTAGGTGGCTCACCCGGATAGATTCGACCGCTCAAGAAATTAGCGTTGATGTTCGCTAAACCTAGAATTCCGGCAGCTATCGCAACGATCTTTATCTGTTGGATAGAAAATTTTGAGCGAGATAGAAGAATGGAGCTGACCAACAGCGGCGACGTCAAGAAGCGCCCTGACATGAAATCACCGCCGATCCGGATGATATATGTCAGATACAGCAGGCATCCGACGGCGAGAGAAATCTCAATACTCGACGAACCCATCCCAACGATTACTCCAAAGATGATCATTGGGAGCGTTATAGGATCTCTCGCTACCGAGTCGATAAGATATATCAGACCCTGCTCTGCGCTTTCCTTTAGACTGATCCCTGTGCCTAATTTGGCATAGGCAGTATTAGGAAATGGAAAGCCATAATAGATTAGTGAAAATGCAGTCCATAATAAAACAGGAAATAAAAATACAACGATAGCCTGGATGCGACATTTAGGTGATTGACAGGCCATCAGAAAGATGATGACAGTAAAAGGCCCTATTAGAATGAGGAGATCAGGTCGACTTAGGTAAAGCATCGAGCATAAGAAAATACAAATCAGTTGACTATCGTCTTGCTGTTTTTGCAGGGACTTATAGCCAAGTAATACACAAGAAATGATCAGAAAATGGGAAAGGGGGTTCTCCAAGCCTGATGCTGAAAAATCGACGTATGCTTTGGATAGCAGCAAGATCATCACTGCAAGCAATCCAGCATAAAAATTAGTTGCTTGTGAAAGCAGCAACCAGAAGACCAGCATAGAAGCTACGATAGATAATATAAACGTGACATAAAATGGATTGCCAAAGATCGATGAAAATGCCGAAATCAGCAAAAACCATAAAGGATGGGTATAAGCCTGAACACGCTCATCGATATTGAAAGTAGGGCCATAACCATAGATGAAATTCAGAACAGTCCTTATGGTGATAGCAGCATCATCTCCGATCCAAGCCGTCCTGACAAAAACTATCAGCGCCAAAATTAGGATTGCGCCTATTATAGTTTGCCTTGTTTTTGTTTCAGGTAGAAAATCTTCTTCCAGTGCAGAATGGTTCATGATGGAATCACAGATCTATTAGCGACGACAGCCTTTGCTTCTCAAAATCACCTTCGTCAACATGAAAATATAAATTAATATTTTTACAAACAGCCTAATAATATATACTTTATTTCGCTTTAATATTACATGAATAAGCATAATTGTCAATCAAAATGACTATTGATTTCATGCTAAACAGTAGGCTTTTATAGAAAGCCCATGCCAGCGATACAGACAGAGGATATGGAAAGATTAAAGAGGGAGGAGAATCAAATGATGTATTTCCCCCTTTGGAACTGTACCAAAGGGGGATCAAAAACGCGCTTGGAGTGGACTAAACCGGCAACTCCGAACTACCCATCAGATACTCGTCGACAGCGCGAGCGCACTGGCGACCCTCGCGGATGGCCCATACCACCAGCGATTGGCCACGGCGCATGTCGCCAGCGGTGAAGATCTTGTTGACCGAGGTCTGATAGTCGTCAGTGCTGGCGGCGACATTGCCCCGACTATCCAGGGTTACGCCCAAATCCTGCAACATGCCCTCGTGGATCGGATGGACGAAACCCATGGCTAGCAATACCAGATCAGCCTTGATTTCGAACTCGCTGCCAGGCACCTCGACCATGGTTTGCCGACCGTTGCTGGCGCGCCACTCCAGCCGCACGATTTGAATGGACTGTACCTGGCCATCCTGGCCAAGGAACTGTTTGGTAGCCACTGCCCAATCGCGCTCGCAACCTTCCTCGTGTGAACTCGAGGTCCGCAATTTCAATGGCCAATTAGGCCAGGTCAGCAGCTTGTTCTCATGCACCGGCGGTTTGGGCATGATCTCCAGCTGGGTCACCGAGCGAGCGCTTTGGCGAATGGATGTGCCGACACAGTCGGAGCCGGTATCACCACCACCGATCACCACCACGTCCTTGCCGTTAGCCAGAATCTCGGCGGCAGTGATTTTTTGGCCCGCCACCCGGCGATTTTGTTGGGACAGGAAATCCATGGCGAAATGGATTCCGCGCAACTCGCGCCCTGGCGCGTTCAGATCACGCGGTTTTTCTGCGCCGCCGGCCAAAACCACGGCGTCGAACTCTACCAGCAAGGCGCGCGCGGGAATGTCGACCCCGACATCACTGTTAGGCCGGAATTCGACGCCTTCGGCGCGCATCTGCGCCAGCCGGCGGTCGATGAAGCGCGTTTCCAGCTTGAAATCGGGAATGCCATAGCGCAGCAAACCGCCGATCGAGTCGCTTTTCTCGAATACCACCACGGCATGGCCCGCCCGCGCCAGTTGCTGTGCGCAGGCCAGCCCGGCAGGACCGGAACCGATGACCGCCACCCGTTTGCCGGTGCGATGGGCGGCGATCTGGGGCTGAACCCAGCCTTCCGCCCAGCCCCGATCGATGATGGCACACTCGATATCCTTGATCGTCACCGGCGAGTCGTTGAAGTTGAGGGTACAGGACGCCTCGCAGGGTGCAGGGCAGATGCGCCCGGTGAATTCCGGGAAATTGTTGGTGGAGTGCAGAACTTCCAGCGCCTCGCGCCAGTTGCCCCGATAGACCAGATCGTTCCAGTCGGGAATGATGTTATGGACCGGACAGCCCCGATGACAGTAGGGAATACCACAATCCATGCAACGCGATGCCTGCTCGCGCACGGCGGGTTCCGCTAGGGGCGCTACGAAGTCGCGGAAGTGAGTGATCCGTTCCGCGATCGGCGCGTAGCCATGCTCATGGCGGGCGATTTCTAAAAAACCAGTGGGCTTACCCATTGCGCTCAAGCTCCTACGGCCAGGCCAGCTTTTTCGTCGAGACGCGCGGCGCGGGCTTTGGCCTGCATGTCTTGCAACGCGCGCCGATAATCGGTTGGCATGATCTTGACGAACTTCGGCAAGAGATCGTGCCAGTTCTCCAACACCCGGCGGGCGGGTTCACTGCCGGTGTACAGATAGTGGCGGGCGACCAGAATCTGCAGGCGATGGGCATCGTGACGCAGCATGTCCTCCGGTAGCACGGCCCGCGCTAGGTTGTCCCATTCATCGGGCGAAATCCGGGTCTTGAGGGTTTCCTCGGGATCGTTCAAGACCTCCAGCGCGACCATGGCTTTGTTGGCGCGGAGGGCGAAATCACCCGTCTCGTCCAGGACATAGGCGATGCCACCGCTCATGCCGGCGGCGAAATTGCGGCCGGTCCGCCCTAGCACGACCACTACACCGCCAGTCATGTACTCGCAGCCGTGATCACCGGTGCCCTCGACCACCGCCAGCGCGCCGGAATTGCGCACGGCGAAGCGTTCGCCCGCCACACCGCGGAAATAGCATTCACCGGCGACTGCGCCATACAACACGGTATTGCCGACGATGATGTTGCTCTCGGCCCGCAGGTGGCTGGTCGGATCGGGCGCGATGACGATTCGCCCACCCGAGATACCTTTGCCGACATAGTCGTTGGCTTCGCCGCGCAGGTCGAGTGTCACCCCACGGGCTAGGAAAGCGCCAAAACTCTGACCGGCAGTGCCCTGGAGAGCGATGTGGATGGTGTCATCCGGCAAACCGGGATGGCCATAGCGGCGGGCGACCTGGCCGGACAGCATGGCGCCGACGGTACGATCGGTATTGCGAACCACCGTTTCGATCTGCACCGACTGGCCGGATTCCAGAGCCGGTTGAGCCTGAGCGATCAGGCGATGATCCAATGCCGTGGCAAGACCGTGATCCTGCTCTTCGCAGTGGAAGGTGGCGACATCGGCCGGCGTTAGGGGCATGGTCAGCAAGCGGGTGAAATCCAGACCCCGCGCTTTCCAGTGGTGAATGGCGCGGCGCATGTCGAGCCGATCGGCGCGGCCGATCATTTCATCGAAGGTGCGGAAACCCAATTGCGCCATCAATTCGCGTACTTCATCCACCAGGAAGGTGAAGAAATTGATGACGTGGGCCGGCTGACCGGGGAAGCGCTTGCGCAGTTCCGGATCCTGGGTGGCGACGCCGACTGGGCAGGTGTTGAGATGGCATTTGCGCATCATCACGCAGCCGGCGGCGATCAATGCGGCGGTGCCGAAGCCGAATTCATCCGCACCCAACAGCGCGCCGATCACTACATCGCGACCAGTACGCAAACCGCCGTCGACCTGCACCGCGATGCGACCGCGCAGATGATTGCGCACCAGAGTCTGATGGGTTTCGGCCAGGCCGATTTCCCACGGCGAGCCGGCATTCTGGATCGAGGTCAGCGGACTGGCACCGGTGCCGCCGTCGTCGCCCGAGATGGTGACATGATCGGCGTGGGCCTTGGCCACACCGGCTGCCACCGTGCCGACCCCGATTTCGGACACCAGCTTGACGCTGATGGCTGCCTGGGGATTGGCGTTCTTCAGATCGAAGATTAGCTGGGCCAGATCCTCGATGGAGTAGATGTCATGGTGTGGCGGCGGCGAAATCAGGCCGACGCCGGGCGTGGAATGACGAACGCGGGCGATCCAGTCGTTGACCTTGTGGCCGGGGAGCTGGCCGCCTTCGCCGGGCTTGGCCCCTTGGGCCATCTTGATCTGCAGGGCATCGGCGTTGACCAGGTACTCGGTGGTGACGCCGAAGCGACCGGAGGCCACCTGTTTGATCGCCGAGCGGATGGAGTCGCCGTTTTCGAGCGGCTTATAACGGGCCGGATCCTCACCACCTTCACCGGTGTTGGATTTGGCTCCCAGCCGGTTCATGGCCAGCGCCAGGGTGGTATGCGCCTCCCAGGAAATCGATCCGAAGGACATGGCGCCCGTGGCCATGCGCTTGACGATCTCGCTGGCGGGCTCCACGTCCTCCAGTGACAATGGTTCGCTGGTGAAACGGAATTCGAACAAACCGCGCAGATTGCGCAAACGATCGCGTTGGTCGTTCATCGCCCGGCTGTATTGCTTGAACTGCTGGTAATCGCCGGAGCGGACCGCGTGCTGGAGCAGGGCGATCGTTTCCGGGGTCCAGGCATGTTCCTCGCCGCGGATACGGAACGCCAACTCGCCGCCAACGTCCAAGGCATGACGATAAAGAGGCGCATCGCCAAAGGCCAGTTGATGCCGACGAACGGTTTCCTGTGCGATCTCGGGCAGTTCGACCCCTTCAACCACCCCTTGAGTGCCGGTGAAGTAATGATCGATGAATTCGCCCGCCAGACCGATGGCCTCGAAAATCTGCGCGCCGCAGTAGGACTGGTAGGTGGAAATGCCCATCTTGGACATCACCTTGAGGATGCCCTTGGAGATGGCCTTGGTGTAATGCTCGTGAGCTTCGGTCTCGCTCATCTTCTGCGCCAGACCGGGCAGCATCGACGACAGGGTGTCGAAGGCCAGATAGGGGTTGATGGCCTCGGCTCCGAAGCCGGCGAGCAGACAGAAGTCGTGGACCCGTTTGGCTTCGCCGGTTTCCACCACCAACCCGACCTCGGTGCGCAAACCCGCCCGAATCAGGTGATGGTGAACGGCAGCGGTGGCGAGCAGGGCGGGGATGGCGATGTGGTCCGCATCCATGCTCCGATCCGACAGCACGATGATGTTGTTGCCATGCCGCACCACATCAGCCGCTTCGCGGCAGAGATCTTCCAGCGCCCGCGCCATGCCCTCGGCTCCGCGCTCGACCGGATAGCAGATGCTGAGCGTATAGGTGCGGAACGCCTTGTCGACGTGGTACTCGATGCGGCGAATCCGTTCCAGATCGATATTGTCGAGAATCGGCCGCTTGATTTCCAGGCGCTTGTGGGTACCGCCGCTACCGAGATCGAGCAGATTGGGGCGAGGGCCGACGAAGGACACCAGCGACATCACCAACTCCTCGCGGATCGGATCGATCGGCGGGTTGGTGACTTGGGCAAACTTCTGCTTGAAATAGTCGTACAGCAGCTTGGAGCGGCTGGACAAAACCGCCAGGGGAATATCGCGACCCATGGAGCCGATAGGGTCTTCGCCGTTGACCGCCATCGGGGTCAGGAAGGTGCGAACGTCTTCCTGCGTGTAACCGAAGGCTTGTTGTCGACGCAACAGAGTGCTGGCATCGGGCGCCATGGGGCCGATTTCGGCCGGCAGATCCTTGAGATGGATCTGGGTCGCATCCAGCCAGGCTTGGTACGGGTAGGCGGAGGCCAGCTGATCCTTGATTTCGTCGTCGTCGATGATGCGACCCTGTTCCAGGTCGATCAGCAACATTTTGCCGGGTTGCAGCCGCCATTTCTTGACGATCTTGTCTTCCGGGACCGTCAGCACCCCCATTTCCGAGGCCATGATGACCTGATCGTCGTCGGTGACCAGATAACGAGCGGGACGCAGGCCATTTCGATCCAGGGTAGCGCCGATCTGCCGACCGTCGGTGAAGGCAATGGCTGCCGGACCATCCCACGGCTCCATCAGAGCGGCATGGTACTCGTAAAAGGCGCGGCGCTTGGGGTCCATCAACGGATTGTCGGACCAGGCTTCCGGCACCATCAGCATCATGGCGTGAGGCAGGGAATAACCACCGGCCAGCAACAGCTCCAGGGCGTTGTCGAAGGTGGCCGAGTCGGAAGCGCCATCGCCGATCAGCGGCCACAGCTTGTCGAGATCGACTCCGAGCCGGTCGGATTTCATGTTGTGGCGGCGGGCCAACATCCAATTGATGTTGCCGCGCAGGGTATTGATTTCACCGTTGTGGCAGAGATAGCGGAAGGGATGCGCCAGCGACCACGACGGGAAGGTGTTGGTGGAGAAACGCTGATGAACCAGGGCCAGCGCCGACTCGAAGCGGGGATCGCACAGGTCGGGGTAGTAGATCCCGATGTTCTTGGCCAGGACCATGCCCTTGTAGACCACCGTGCGCGCCGACAGCGAGGCCACGTAGAATTGTTGGCGGCCCGGCAGCTCGCAGCTCCAGATGGCATGATGGGTCTGCTTGCGAATGACGAACAGCTTGCGCTCGAAGTCGTCGCCAGCCGGGCAGTCGGGGCTGCGCTGGATGAAAGCTTGGCGAATGATCGGTTCGGTGGGGCGCACGCTGTGACCCAGACAGCTGTTGTCGGTAGGCACATCGCGCCAGCCCAGGAAAGTCTGGCCTTCGGCGGCGATGGCGCGCTCCAAAGCGGCCTCGCCCTCGGCCCGGCAGCGCGGATCGCGAGGCAGAAAGATCATGCCTACCGCATAGTCGCCCGCCGCCGGCAGCGTCAGTCCAAAACGGGCGCACTCGGCGCGGAGAAAACCATCGGGCAGCTGGGTCAGGATACCGGCGCCGTCGCCCGCCAGCGGATCGGCGCCCACTGCGCCGCGATGGCTCAGGTTGGCCAGGATCTCTAAGCCTTGGCCAACAGGTCGGTGACTTTTGCGGTTCTTGATATCGACGACGAAACCGATACCGCAAGAATCATGTTCGTTGCGTGGGTCGTAGAGACCCTCGGTGGAGGAGGGGTGGCGACTGACAGTCATGCTTGATTCCTCAGAATAACGACGGCTGGCCGCATTCCCTGCGCAGGCGGCTCCGCAAGATGAATCGAAGATGAAATCTATGTAGGGCTCGCATACTACCGACCACCCGACCGGTCATGCAACCGTCAAGCGTCGATCCGCGTCGATCCGATGGCTTCGACGCCTGCGGTAACGGGAATGGCGCCGAGCGTCATTCCTTGAGTCGATGCCGCTCCATGGCGTCGTGCCACTCACCTTCCTCGGCATGCAGGTACAGGCCGGTGGTGTCGATGCGGGCGTGACGGGCGTTGCGCTGGAGAAACTGAATGTCGATGCCGGCGTCGGCCTGATGGGTGATGCTGGTGTGGCGGAACCAGTGGGTGGAAGCGCGGCGCAGCTTGTCGGCCTGATAGGGGTCGTCCACCGCCATGCGCGTGGCCGCCTTCGCCACCAAGTCCTTGACGATGCGGTAGATCATATTATCGCCGATGCCGCCGGTGCCTTTGAGGTTGAGAACCAGCGGAGTGGTTTCGTCCGGCGCGGGCAGCGGTGACAGACCGTAGAAGCGCCGATAGTCGCGCAGGGCCTGCAACATGTCCTGATTGACCGGCACCTGCGCTTCCTTGCGGCCTTTGCCGATCACATGCCACCACCAGCGCCCACGGATTTTGACGAAGCTGCTCATGGTATGGCCCGCGACTTCGCTGACCCGTGGGCCGAGCAGGTAGAGCAACGCGACCAGGTATTTGGCGCGGGCCTGGTGCTGGCGATCGCGTTCGCTGTCGTGTGGCAGCGCTTCGACCGCCGCCAGCAGGGCTTGCCATTGATCGTGTTCGAGAAAGCGCTCCACCTGTCGCATGGGCTGCAAACCGCGCCCGCGCCGGCGAACCAGCGCCAGTGGGTTACCGGCCAGATAGCCGGCCTTGACCAGATAGCTGAACAACGAGTTGATGATCAACAGGGCGATCTTGCGGCTGGCGGGATTGAGCGGCCCCAGGAATGGTCGCCAGCGCGGGCTGAAGCGGGGTGCTTTTTGTCCGCACCAGCGCTCGCGCGGTTGCGGGTCGGTGAGGAACGCCTCGTACAGCAGGCAATCCTCGCGGCTCAAACTGGACAGGGGTTTGCCGCGCTCCAACAAAGCCCAGAGCAACAGGCGTTCCGCTTCCTTGCGATAATTGCGCAAGGTCTGCGGCGAATCGTGAAATTCGGCCAGCCAAACCTGGATAGCCGCCATGTCGTTGTCGGCGGCCAGTTGGCACACGACCTCGGGACCGGCGCGGTTGTGCCCATCACGCCCATCGAGCGCTTCGGGCACCAACAGACGCTCCAGTGGCAACGGTATGACAGCGGGCACGCTCAAGGTCATGGGTTATTGATTCCAACCGGGCGGCGCCGGCACTACTTCGTAGACCACGTTCGGGCCATCGTAGCGGGGGACGTAGTAGGTGCCGCCACAGTTCTGGTAAGTGACGCCATTGGCGACGAAGGCGCTGCAACTCGGTGGCAAGGTCGATACGATAGCGCCCACCGCCACTGCAGTGCCCACTGCGACAGCCGCCCCAGCGCCTACGGCGCCATAACCCCAATGGCGATCGACATCCACGTTCACGTTGCGATTGACGTTGACATCCCGCCGATTGAAGTTGTTGTTGGGACCATGAACGGGACCGCCGCCGATGTTGGCGCGCGGTGCGCGTACGCCGGGACCGCCACCACCGCCAAAACCACCGCCTCCGCGGCGACCGGCTTCCACATCGATGCTGACCAGCGCCAACATCGGTCCTGCGATCAGGGCGATGGTCAACGCCCGCTTCCAGTACATCCAGGGTTCAGTGCGCACGGCGAAATCCTCCCGTGATTACTTGACGGCTTTGGCTGGCCGGGCTGCTGGCGCGGCATCCAGAAACTGAATTTTTTCGGCCTGCGGCGGCGGGGTGAAGGTGAAATACGCAGCAGAGAAAGTGGGCGCAAGATTCCAGTCGTTCAAATTAGCCATCATCTGTGGCGAGCCTTTGACGCTCCTGTCGGTTAGCGCCAGTCGCCGCGGTAAGGGCTTGGGGCCGTCTTCGATCCAGATTTCCCAGTCCAGATCCGACGTACGGAACGCCAAGTGATGACACACAACACCGCGAATCAGGATTCGGCCCACATAGGTTTCCGAGGTGATGTGTTGCGCCAGACGACTATCCGGGTCTGCAACCAGTAAGTCGGCGATCGGCAAGGAGATCCGATAGCGATCGGCCAGCAGATCCAGCGTCTCGTCGATGGTTGGCGCTGCGGGGGCCGTCGCATAGACATTTTGTTCCGGCGTATACAGCGAAAAATCCTTACCGTCATAGAACAGCTGACGACCACCACTCAGATTCAGATAATTCACCCGTAGCCGATTCGGCTTTTGGATGGCGATTTCCATGGTCTGATCAGCGTGCAGACGCTGGTCGGTCGGCAAGATCAGATCCGTGGTCTTCTCGACCGTGACCGTAAAGTGGTCGAGGGTGTGAAGATAGGCCGCCATCCGCTTCAACACATCCATGGGTTGAGGCTTGACCGCCGGTTCGGGGCTCACGACCGGCGCTGCTGGCGCTGCCGTCGCTACCGGAGGGGCGGGCTGTTCGGTGGGTGGGCTGGCGCAACCAAGCAGCGCCAGGGTAGGGAACAGCGCGATAGGTAACCAGGGTAAGATTTTCATTCGATGTACTCCTGATCGGTTCGATCCGTTATCCGCCCATGCTGGCCCGTAGATCCATCAGCGCGCGGTCGAAGTCATCGACTCGAATCAGCCCCAGACGGGGATATTCGATATCGATGATGACGTACACGGCCGCTGCAGTGATCGCGGCAAATCCGATGGTGTGCAACCAACTGCGCGACCTACCGCCCGCCATGCTGTAACCGGCCAACAAAGAACTGGCAAGCGCCATGCTGGATAGCATGATGAAGATGATCGATGGCGGATGGGTCTTGGTTGCCATGGTCCGCGTGGTGGTGATGTCGAACATCTCGTTGAGCGCCGGCAACAACAACAGGGTAGCCGGCGGTGGTGCATTATCCAGCTGGCCGGCAGCGACCGCCTGAGTCCAGATGTCCTTCTGCAACGCCGTCGACTTGGCCAACTCCGCCCGCGCCGCCGCGACATCGGCTATGTTCTGGTAAATCGACAGCCGGGAGTCGACATACTGACGGAAACTGTTCCGGATCGCCGGTTGGGCGCTGGCCGGCAGCAGATCGAGCCGCAACCAGGCGGTGCCGATGGCGTTGGTTTCCTGGACGATCAACTCCCGGCGCACATCGAAGCGCGCCGCAGCGCCGGAAAAGGTAAAGGCGATCAACAGACCCAGCAGACCGAAGACTGCGCCTTCGACCGTGCCGGTACCGACGCGTGCGCCTTCCGGGTCTCGTGCCAGCCGGGCATAGCCGATCCGTCGACCTACCTCCAACAGAACCAGCATCCCGACGAACAAGCCCAGCGCGAATACCGAATCAATGGTGATGTGGCCCATGCCGAATGTCCTAAAGGAGAGCTGAGTGCTGAAGATGGACGTTTCGCATAAAAAACGCGCCAGCCAAACCAGATCGACTCCATCCGGCTCGACCGACGCGCTGTCGGATAGCGGTCCACCTCTGGGAGGCAACCCGCATAGTCATAAAAAGTTTAACAGATTTAGTTGCCGGTCGGCATCGGCAGGGTGATGCCTTCCTTCTCCATCTCTTCCTTCACCCACTTGAAGCGCTGGTACTTGGTCAAGGTGATTGGTCCAGCGTAGCCCTCGCTCTGGAGCTTGCGCGGCGGATACTTGACGTAGGTCTTCATCAATTCGCCGATGGCCTGATTGAAGGTGACGAGGGTCCAGGTGTGCTCCGTCCAGTTGGTCATGAAGATGTCATAACGCTCTTGTGGATCTTGCCACAGATCGAACACCTGCGGGGTCACGGCGACGTACTTCTCTGGGCCTTTCCAACCGAGGTTGGTGTCTACCGCAAGACCGCCGGTCGCCTGCCCGTCATCGCCGCGCAGATTGAAGACGGCCTTGTAGTGGCCGGCCCGTACCGCTCCTGGACTCAGCTCATCCTCGGTGAAGTAGAACCAGGTGGTGCGGGGATCGGGACCGGTGCCGAACAGCACGGGGGTGAGGTCATAGCTGTCGAAGATGATCGGCTGGCCTTCGCGATCCTTCTCGGGCAGCTTCTCGCCCGCCAACGAGGCGAAGGTCGCCATCAGATCCAAACCGCCGACGATGTCGTGGTTGCGCACACCAGCCTTGATCTTGCCCGGCCAAATGGCGATCGCCGGCACCCGGTTGCCGCCCTCGCGGACCGTCCCCTTAGTGCCACGGAATGGGGTGTAGCCCGCATCCGGATAGACGTCCTGCCAAGCCCCGTTGTCGGTCGTGTAGAAGACCAGGGTGTTCTTATCCAGGCCCAGCGCCTTCAACTTATCCATGACGTGCCCGACGCGAGTGTCGAGCTCTACGACCGAGTCGGCGTACTTGGTCTTCGACAGCGATTTGTGCTCGAACTCCGGGGCCGGCAGATTCGGCTGGTGGACCTTCATGAAGTTGATGTTGATGAAGAAGGGCTGGTCGGGGTGCTTCGCCGCATCCTCCAGGAACTTGATGCCCGACTGCTCGACGTACTTGTCGAGGAAGGGAATGCCGACGACCCCCTTCTCGGGAGTATCCACGTACTCGCCGCTGACTTTCCAGTCTTCTTTAGCCTCCTCACCGGCCTTACCGGAGAGGGATCCTTTCGTCACCTTGGCGAACATTTCCCGGAGCTTGGGGTCCATGTCCGGGAACCAGTTCGGATCGCCGTAGGTATAGGCGTTGAGGTGATAGAGGAGCGCATGCTCCATCACATCATAGCCTTGGGCATTGGGCAGGGCATAGTCGGCTTCGCCCAAGTGCCACTTGCCGGTGAAATAGGTCTTGTAGCCGGCTTTCTGAAGAACCGAGCCCAGGGTCCATTCCGCCTTCGGTAGCCCGCCACCCTGACCTTGGAAGGCCACGGTAGTCATGCCACTGCGGTTGGGGATGCGCCCGGTCTGCATGGCGGCGCGGCCTGGGGTGCAGCTCGGTTGGGCATAGAAGTCGAAGAAGGTCATCCCTTCGTCGGCCATCTTGTCGAGGTTGGGCGTAGGCATACCGCGCCCCTCACCGCCGCCATAGGCGCCGATGTCCCCGTAGCCATGATCATCGGCCACGATCAGGAGGATGTTGGGTTTACCCTCCGCAGCCATGGCCGGCGCACCCCCCCAAAATAGGGGAATAGCCACCAACACACCGATACCGAATGGATTCTTCATCATCTACCTCTTGGGTGCTTGCAACGGGGATCGATAAAGCATTACTGAAATACTAGGGCAAAGCATCGAACCATTGTTATGCAGTTTCCGCAAAGACGTTTGAATTTATCGTGACTGACAGTCAATTTTCGGAGACATGTACTATCAATACTTACAATAACGGCAGATCCGCAACCGACAGGGGGAGAGCCTGAAGATGGAGAGATCAGGACCGTCGGCAGTGGCCAAAGTGGCGATCGGACAGCTGGAAGTCGACGATTTCAGTCTCTGGGAGCGGACGACCTTGCCTTGGGAGCTGATGGCCAAACCGCTGGACGTCGGTCCGTTCCGAAACCGGAAGACCTACCTGGTCACGCCTTCGGTCATCCTGTATCGGGAATCCTTCGACGCCGGCGTGCGCGTTCATGGCCTCACCCCCGCCCATATGCTCACCCTGTCGGCGCCGCTGCGGGTCGGATCTCGCACCCGCTATTGGAAAACGCCACCGGACATAGCCAGTCTACCGATCTCGATGCCGGGAGGACTGGATGTGGTGGTCGATGCCAATCAGGACCATCTGATCCTATTGATTTCCCTCAATCTGCTGCATGGCAACATGCCAGAAGACTGGTTATCGCACCTATCCGGGGCGGTGACTCTGCACGCATTGCACGACACGCGCCCGAAGCTCGACCGGTTCGGGCTATGGTTGGCGGAGGTATTGGGCGAGGCGACCCGGCGGCCCGAAGCGTTCCGGCACGCCGCCGTAGTGCGCTCCTTCGAACAGGACCTGCTATGGCGCTTGACCCAAGTGGGCGTATCGACGAGCACAACGCAGGCTCGCATGGATATGCCCCTGCGTCGCCGTGGCCTGGAACGCGCGCTCAACTACCTGCGCACCCTTGATCCGGCCACCGTGACCGTCGCCGCTCTGTGCAAGGCCGCTGGGGTGAGCGAACGGACTCTGGAATACGCCTTTCGAGAAACGGTCGGGCTGACCCCATTGGGCTTCATCCGCCATCGCCGTCTCCACGCCGCCCGGCGCGAACTGGTGACTCTGACGCCAGGACAGGCCAGGGTCGCCGATATCGCCCACCGTCTGGGTTTTCTCGAGCTGGGGCGGTTTGCAGCTCACTACCGACGATTGTTTGGGGAACTGCCATCGCAAACCATGGCGCGGGCCGGCAAGTGCAGGGAATCCCCTTTGGTCATCGAGGGGCGGACGCGCTCATCAGGCTGGCGTTGAATCCGAAAGGCGCCCGAGGAACGGGGGCAGGGCAGGGTGCTTGCCCATCCGGTCCTCAGGCCGCTTGATCGGGTCGCTCAGTTGAGCTGGTCGTCCTTCCAATACTTGGTTCCCTGTACGCTGCCCTTGGCCATCAGGCCGGCCTTGGTGATCTGATAGATGGTAATGCCGGCCGGCGATTCGAGTTCGCCGGTTGCGCCGCCCTTGCCATCTGCCGTAGCGGCAGCAGCCGTTTCCCCGCCGAAGGTCCAGCCTTTATCGAGGAACTCCGTAAGCGCCGCGCGTTTGTTGAAGATCAACACCGTTCGGGTATCTTCGAAGCCGATACCCAGGCCGCCCGCCACAGCGCTCATCCGCATGTAGGTATCGCGGCCGTTCAGATTGTCGCGCACCACGCCCAGGCCGCCGCTGCCGCCGATGAACAGGATATGCACGCCCGTAACACCGAACACGCCGTAACCCGCCGCACTGCGGATCTGGGTCCGGGCGCGTGGAACTTCCTTGTAGAGCTGTGCCAGAGTGTCCTGGCGCATTTTTCGCAGGGAATCCTGCACCGCAGCCTTATCGTCGGCAGCGTGGGCGGCAGATACGCCCAGCAGCAGGCAGAAAGTGAGACCCAGGATGGGCAGCAATCGATCAAGGTATCGCAACGCTTTTCTCCTCCGATGACGTCATGCGCGAACCGAAGCGTTCGGTCAGCACCGGACCGAGGATGGCGGTCAGCACCATCAACACGATAACGGCGTTGAGCACCGATTCGGTAATCAAGCGATCACCCTCGGCGTTCACGGCGTCGTAGGCCGCGATCGCCGCCGCCAGCGTGGCTGCCACCTGAGGCAGCGATAGCGACCACATGGTCAGGGTGGCTGGCCAATCGTAACCGTAGAACCAGCGCGTCGCTACGGCAGCCAAGAATTTGCCGACCAACAACGCCGCTGTGATCGCCACCACGAACCACAGGCTGTTCAGCAGCGTCGCCCCGAAGACTGGCAGGTTGAGACGGATGCCGATAGCCAGGAAAAACAGCGGGATGAATAGACCTTCACCCATCATGATCACCTTGGCGCGAACCGGCGAGCGTTCGAGCAGGCGGTTGACGGCGATGCCAGCCAGAAAAGCGCCGACGATATCTTCGAGGTGGATCAAATGCGCGCCTACGGCGGCGACCATCACGATGAAAAAGGTGAAAATGAACAGCGCCTGCTCATTTTCGCGGTGATGGTGGAAATAGATGTGGCCAAGCAATGGCAGGCCCTGCAGCACAATGACGGCAAAAATAGCGATGCTGATCAATTGGATGCCAAGTCCCATCAAGGAAAAGCCACCCTGATGGATCGAGATGCAGACCGCCAGGACCAGCAGTGAGGCAATATCGGTGAAGATCGTCGCCCCAACCGTTACGGCCACCGGCTCGCTCTTGCCGAGTCCCAGTTTGTTGACGATCGGGAAACCCAACAAGGTGTGCGAGGCGATCAACGAACCGATCAACAGCGCCGCCACCCATGCAAAGCCAAAACACAGGGCTGCACCAATGCCGCAGAGCAAGGGAAAGGTAAAGGTCATGGCGCCAAAGCCGATCGACCGGTTGCGGGTGGCGTTGAACACACGCATATCGATCTCGAGCCCGGCGGTGAACATCAGGAACACCCGACCGACGCTAGCGACCAGATCGAGCACTGGCGCATCTGGCGGCACGATGGCGAAAACGTAAGGCCCCAGCAACACGCCACCGAACAACAGACCCACCGCGCCTGGCAACCGCAAACGCTCGACCAGTGGCGGCAGCAACATCACCAGGAACAGGATCAGGGTGAACTTCTCGAACGAAGAGGCATGTTCGCGAAAATAAGCGATCGCATCAGGCCGCCACATGTTGACCAGGGCGACGAGCGCAATCGCCGTGGCAATGATGAGAGCCCAATACTGACTCAGGATGGACCAAAGGCGCTGTGGCCATTGGGAAGCGGTGTTGGTGGTCATGGGAAATTCGCGCTCCAGCCATGATGATCCCCAGAGTTCGGGTGGCGCGATTGTAGCGCTTTGACGGGGTTTCCGCCGTTTTCCATAATTCATGATAATAGGAATAATCTTGAATTTTTATGCTAAAGATTCGTATTAATACATGTTATGTAATCATGTTTTTGATATGATCATCACATCATTCATCATCACGGAGTCTTTCCATGGCTCGATCCGGCATCCGTTACGAGGAAGTCCAGAACGCTGCGGAAACCCTGCTTGGGCGTGGCCTCAATCCCACCATCCAGCGCGTGCGTGAATTGCTCGGCACCGGCAGCAATACCACCATCAGTGAGCACCTCAGGAATTGGCAACAACAAATGGCCGCTGCACCCAGGGCTGTCCTGCCGCCGGCCATGCCCGAGACGGTTGCCACCGCCGTGGATACGTTTTGGAAAACGGCCGTGCAACACGCCGAAACTGCGTTCGAGGCGCATCGACTGGCCGCCGAGCAAGCGGTGGCCGCGGCGGAACAGGCGCGCGACGAGGCCGCAGCGGAACAGGCGCGCTGGCAGACGGCTGCTCGCGAGCTTCAGCAGGAATTGGACTCGAGCCGCGCCAGCGCCCGCAGCCTGGCCGATCGTCTGTTGGTGGAACAGGAACGCCGCGCCAGTGCTGAACTCGCTGTGCAAGCTGCCGAGCAACGCATCCAGGCGGCCGCGGAGACCGTCGCCCAGATTCGCGCCGAAACCACGGCGCGCGTCGGCCGATTGGAAACCACGCTGGAACAATTGCGCACTGACATGGAACAACGGTTGACGGAAGCCCAGCAACGGTTCGAGCTCGAGCGCCAGCACGGCGAAGCCAGCGAGGCGCGCTGGTTGGCCCTGCTCGATCAGGCCCGTTCCGAGCAGCGCGCCGAACGTCAATCCTTCGCCACCGAGCGCCAGGACTGGACCCGACAGGAAACCCTCTGGCGCGAGCAGCGTGAAGCTCAACAACGCGAGAATGGGGCTCTAAATGCGGCTCTACAGGCCCACGTGACGGCTGCCAGGGAACGGCAGGACGTTTTGATGGCCGAATTGGCCCAAATACGCGCGCAGCTCCAGGAAAGCGAGGCCAAATATCTGGAAAACGTGCGGGAAACCGAAGGTTTGCGGGGTGAACTCAGAGGGGCGCAGGAAGAACGCAAACGGCTGCAACAGCAGCTGGATGCCCGGTCTACCGCCACCAAGCGCGCCACCACAACCGGAACTTCGGCAAGAAAACGGCAACCCGATTGAAAAAAATCGGTTGATTATTCCATTTCTCTTAAAGATAGTTAGGTTTTTTCAGCTGGCCCGGTTTGGTGGAGAAGAGCGATAATGAAAATAATAAGTACGATGGGAAGGAGTTTGTTGACCCTCGTGTTGCTGGCGGGGATGAACATCGCGCAGGCCGCTGATCCCATCAAGATCGGTGCATTTCTGACGATCACCGGTTCGGCCTCGTTCCTCGGCGACCCCGAGTTGAAGACGCTGCGCCTGTATATCGACCAGATCAACGCCAAGGGTGGCATCGACGGCCGCCCGCTCGAACTGGTGCACTACGACACCGGCGGCAATGCCCGCGAAGCGGTCAACTTCGTCAAGCGCCTGATCAAGAAGGATCAGGTCGATCTCCTCATCGGCGGGACCACCTCCGGCGACTCCCTGGCGGTCATTCCCGATGTGGAAAAAGCCGGCATTCCGTTCATCTCGCTGGCAGCCGCCGTGGAAATCACCGATCCCACCAAGCAGTGGGTATTCAAGGTCGCGCCCACCGACCGCATGGCCGTCATCCGCATCTTCGAGGACATGCGCCAGCGCGGGCTGACCAAGGTGGCGCTGATCACCGGTGATGGCGGTTTTGACAAGTCCGGCCGCGAGCAAATTATCAAGCTGGCTCCTCAGTACGGTATCACCCTGGTGGCCGATGAATCCTACGGCAACAAGGATACCGACATGACCACCCAGTTGACCAAGATCCGAGCTACCGACGCCCAGGCCATCCTCAACTTCGGCTTCGGTCAGGCTCCGGCCATCGTCACCAAGAACATCAAGCAACTCGGCATCACCCTCCCCCTGTACCATTCCCATGGGGTCGCGTCCAAGACCTTCATCGAATTGGCCGGCGATGCCGCCGAGGGCGTGCGCCTGCCGGCGGCCGCCCTGGTTGTTGCCGAACAGTTGCCGGACAGCGATCCGCAAAAACCGGTTCTGCTCGCCTACAAACAACAATACGAAGCCCAGTATGGACCGGTTTCGACTTTCGGTGGCCATGGCTACGACAGCCTGTTCATCGCCAAGGCCGCCATCGAGCGCGCCGGCAGCGTGGACAAAGCCAAGGTGCGCGACGAAATCGAGAAAACTCAGGGCTTCATCGGCACCGCTGGCGTCTTCAACATGAATCCCCAGGATCACATGGGTCTGGGTCCCGATGCCTTCAAACTGGTCGAAATCCGTGACGGCAGCTGGAAACTGATCGACACCAAGCCCTAATCAGTCTCTTCAAGAGGTCTTCATCCTTCATGAATGCAGTGGTTCACGCCAAGGCCGCAAGCCGCCATCTTCTCTCCGGCAACGAAGCCGTCGCCCGCGCCGCCTGGGAAGCCGGCGTGCGGGTCGCCGCCGCCTACCCCGGTACCCCGGCGACCGAAATTCTGGAAAACATCGCACTCTATCCCGACATCTACTCCGAATGGTCGGTCAACGAGAAGGTGGCCGTAGAGGTCGCCATCGGCGCTTCGTTGGCGGGCTCGCGGGCGTTGGCGGCTATGAAACACGTCGGCATGAACGTCGCCTCCGACGCCTTCATGACCCAGTCGCTGGCCGGCGTGGTCGGCGGTCTGGTGCTGGTAGTGGCCGATGACGTCGGCCTGTCCTCCTCGCAGAATGAGCAGGATTCCCGCTACTGGGGCCGTTTCGGCCATATGCCAATCCTGGAGCCGGCCGATTCCCAGGAAGCCTACGAAATGACGAAGACGGCCTTCGACCTGTCCGAGCAGTACGAAACGCCGGTCATCGTGCGCATGACCACCCGCGTCTGTCACGTCAAGGCCATGGTGGAATTTACCGGGGAGCGCGTCGAGCATCCGGCTGCCGGGTTCCAGAAAAATCCTCAGCGCTGGGTGATGACGCCGGCCAATGCCAAACCGCGCTTGGCGTTGATGCACGAGCGGGATCGCCAATTACGCGCCCTGAGCGAAACCAGCGAGCTGAATACCGCCTATGTCGGCAGCGACCGGCGCATCGGTTTCGTCACCTCCGGCCCGGCCTTCATGCATGTGCGTGAAGCATTTCCCAACGCGCCCGTGCTCAAGCTCGGTTTTAGCCATCCGCCGCCGCTGGAGAAGATCCGCGCTTTCGCCGCCACCGTCGATACCCTGGTGGTGGTCGAGGAGACCGAAGCGCTGCTGGAGACCGAAATTCGCGCCGCCGGCATCGCCATGCAAGGCAAGGAGCTGCTGCCACGCTGCGGCGAGTTGGCCCCCAGCGTGTTGCGCCCTGCCATCAAAGCCCTGCTGGGCGAGATCCATGAAGCGCCAAAGCCGCTCCAGGCTGGAGTCTTTCCCCGTCCGCCGACCATGTGCGCCTCTTGCCCTCATCTCGGCCCCTACTTCGCCCTGTCCCACATCCGCAACCTCAACATCGTCGGCGACATCGGTTGCTATACCTTGGGGGCCGGCCATCCCTGGAACGCGCTGGACACCTGCACCTGCATGGGGGCCTCGCTCAGCATGGCCCATGGCATGGACAAGGGGCGCGGTGCCTCGGACGAGCAGAAGCACATCGTTGCCGTGATCGGCGATTCGACCTTCCTGCACATGGGCATGCAGGGCCTGCTGAACATGATCTACAACCGTGGCAACGTCACCGTGCTATTGCTCGACAACCGTTCGGTTGGCATGACCGGTGGCCAGGAGAATCCCGGCACCGGCCAGAATTTGCACGGCTTGCCGGCCCCGCGAGTCGATTTCGTCAAGCTGGCCGAAGGGCTGGGCGTCCGCCCCGAACGGATCCGCACGGTCGATCCCTATGAGCTGCCGACCATCGTCAAGCTGGTGCGGGAAGAGATCAAGATGGAAGAGCCGTCGGTCATCATCACCACCCGGCCCTGCTCCCTGACCGACCGTTTCGAGCGCTTCCGGCCCTACGCGGTGGTCGAGGACCTCTGCACCGGTTGCGGCAATTGCATCGACCTGGGTTGTCCGGCCATCTCGGTGGCCCGCCGCGAGCGCGTTGCCACCAAGAGCGGCAAGAGCCGGGAACTGGTGTTCGCCCGCATCGACCCCAACGCCTGCACCGGCTGCCACATGTGCGCCGGGACCTGCGCTCCAGCAGCGATCGTGCAGCAATCCCAAGACTCCGTCGTTCGGATCCAGCCCCATGCGTGACGGCATCATCAATATTCTCGTGGTCGGCATCGGCGGTCAGGGCGTGATGACTGCCGCCGAAATGCTGGCTCGCACCGCCCTCAACCAGGGTTACGATGTCAAGAAGACCGAAGTGGCCGGCATGGCCCAGCGCGGCGGCGTGGTGTCCTCGCACGTCCGTTTCGGCCCCAGGATCTATTCACCGCAGATCGACGCCGGCGAGGCCGATCTGTTGATCGGCTTCGAGGCCGCCGAGGCGCTGCGCTGGTTGCCCTGGCTGCGCCCGACCGGCGTGGCCATGGTCAATACTTTGCGCATCGCTCCGCCGGTGGTGTCGGCCGGCCTTTACGACTACCCCGCCGACCCGATCGGCCAGCTGGCTGCATCCGGAGTCGAGGTTCACGCCTTCGACGCCGGCGCCATCGCCGAGCAGCTGGGCAATCCCAAGCTGGTGAACAGCATCATGCTGGGGGCGATCAGCGACCATCTGCCTTTTCCGGCCGATGTGCTCAAGACGGCCATCATTGAGGGATTCCGCGCCTATAAGCCCAAGTTGGCCGAGGTCAACGCCCAAGCGTTCGACGCCGGCCGCCAGGCGGGCCACGCCGACCGTTGAACGGCAACTGGACGACCCGGACAACGCAAGCAGGTCTCCACCCACAGAAGGAAGCTTGACGATGAGAAGCGGATGGTGGCGCAGCATGTCGGCAGCGGCTTTACTACTGTGGGGTGGTCTCCAGGTGGCCAGCGCTATGGAGCCGATCCGGATCGGGGCCTTCCTGACCCTGACCGGTCCGTCCGCGTCGCTGGGCGATCCCGAACTCAAGACCTTGCGAAGCTATATCGCTGATCTCAATGCCAAGGGCGGTGTCATCGGGCGGACTATCGAGTTGCACGACTGTGATACTGGCGGTAACGCCCAGCAGGCGATCGCCTGCGTCAAGCGCCTGATCGAACAGGATCGGGTCGATCTGCTCATCGGCGGGTCGACCACGGGCGACACCATGGCCGTCATTCCCGCAGTGGAACAGGCCAGGATTCCGCTCATCTCGCTGGCGGGCGGGATCGAAATCATCGACCCGGTCAAGCACTGGGTGTTCAAGACCCCCCACACCGACCGCATGGCCGTCGCCAAGATCTACGCCAACCTGCGCAAGCGTGGCCTGACCAAAGTGGCCTTGATCACCGGCGACGGCGGCTTCGACCAGTCTGGCCGTGCCCAACTGCACCAGCTGGCCCCCCAGTACGGCATCGCCATCGTCGCCGATGAGACCTATGGTAACCAGGATGCCGACATGACTGCGCAACTGGCTCGGATCAAGGCCAGTAACGCCCAGGCCATCATCAACTTCGGCTTCGGCCAGGCGCCGGCCGTCGTCACTCGAGACGCCAAACAGCTTGGGATCACCCTCCCTTTGTATCAATCGCATGGGGTCGTCTCTCAATCCTTCATCGAACAGGCGGGCGCGGCGGCCGAAGGCGTGCGTCTGCCGGCGGCTGCGCTGGTGGTTGCCGAGCAATTGCCCGACGCCAATCCGCAAAAGCCGGTGTTGCTGGCCTACAAGCGGCGCTATGAGAGCCAATACGGTCCCGTGTCGACCTTCGGTGGCCACGCCTACGATGGCTTGATGATCGCCGTGGCGGCCATTCGACGGGCGGGCGACGTTGACAAAGCCAAGCTGCGTGACGAGATCGAGCGCACCTCGGGTCTCATCGGTGTCGCCGGGGTGTTCGAGATGACCCCGGAGGATCATGTCGGCCTCAATGCGGATGCCTTCAGAATGGTGGAAATCCATAACGGCTCCTGGCGACTGCTCCCCTAGCTCGACTGTCGCTGACTTCCTATCGACCCTCTATCGCCATGCCTGAACAGCTTTTTCAATTCTTGCTCACCGGTATTACCGTCGGCTCGCTGTACGCCCTGGTCGGATTGGGGTTTGCGCTGATCTACAACGCGTCCGACGTGGTGAACTTCGCCCAGGGAGAATTCGTGATGCTGGGGGCCATGCTCACCATTGCCCTGCTGGGCGCTGGTCTGCCTCTGCCGCTGGCCGCCCTGGCCGCTACCGGACTGACCGTCCTGGTCGGACTGCTGCTGGAGCGGTTTGCGATCGAACCGGCGCTGGGTGCGCCAGTGGTTAGCACCATCATCATCACTATCGGTGCGGCGATCTTCCTGCGCGGCGCGGCCCTGCTGCTATGGGGCAAGGATTTCCACCGGTTGCCAGCTTTCTCCGGCGATGCTCCTATCCAATTGGGCAGCGCGACCCTCCTGCCGCAGAGCTTGTGGGTACTCGGTGGCACGGCTTTGCTGGTGCTCGGCGTCCGCTTTTTCTTCGAGCGGACCCGGCCTGGCAAGGCCCTGCTGGCATGCTCCTATAATCGTACGGCCGCCCAACTGGTCGGCATCAACGTGCGGGTCATGCTGCGGCTGGCCTATGGCCTATCGGCTGGATTGGGCGCGCTGGCCGGAATCCTGATCGCACCTATCACCTTCAGTTCCTACGAGGCCGGCGTCATGCTCGGCTTGAAGGGGTTTTCCGCCGCCATCGTCGGTGGCATGGGCAATCCGATGGGCGCAGTCGTCGGCGGATTGCTGCTGGGGGTGCTGGAATCGCTGGGAGCGGGGTTGATCTCGTCGGGTTACAAGGACGCCATCGCTTTCCTGTTCGTGTTGATGGTGCTGTTTTTCGAGCCGACCGGTCTGTTCGGCCACAAGGTCGCAGAGCGGGTCTGAACGATGCGACTGGCGGGTTTCTATGGTTTCGCAGCACTGGTCGTATTACTTCCACTGCTGTTTCCCAACGACTATTTCGTGATCGTGGTGGGGGCGTCGGCTGGTCTGCATGCGATCCTGGCGGTCGGCCTCAATCTGCTGGTGGGCTATGCCGGTCAGATTTCCCTCGGTCACGCCGCCTTCTTCGGCATGGGCGCATATGCTTCCGCCATCCTGACCACCCGCTTCGGCTGGCCGGGACTGCTGGCCCTGCTGGCCGGTCTGCTGGTCGCTGGACTACTGGCTTGGTTGCTGGCGCGTCCGATCCTGCGACTGCGCGGACACTATCTGGCGATGGCCACCCTGGGTTTCGGCGTCATTGTCCATGTCATCCTGGTGCAGGCCACCGACTGGACCGGTGGTCCGGATGGCCTGTCCGGCATTCCACCGCTGAACCTGTCCGGTTGGACGGTCGAAGGCGATCTGCAATGGTATGGCGTGATTGCGGCGGCGATGTTGCTGGCGATCTGGCTGTCGCTCAATCTGGTGGACTCGCAGATCGGTCGGGCTTTGCGAGCGGTGCACGGTTCCGAGTTCGCCGCCCAGATGATGGGCATCGATACCGCCAGCGCCAAGACTCGGGTGTTCGTGGTTTCGGCCCTGTTCGCCGCTTTTGCTGGCAGTCTGTTCGCCCACCAGCAGGCGTTCGTCAGCCCGGACTCGTTCAACCTGGCGGTGTCGGTCGAGCTGGTGACCATGGTGGTGCTGGGCGGCATTGCCTCGACCTTCGGCGCGGCTTGCGGCGCCATCGCCTTGACCTTGCTGCGCCAGGGCCTGGTGGTGTTCGAGGATTATGAGATGCTTATTCACGGCGCGCTGCTGATGGCGGTCATGATCTTTCTGCCTCAGGGGTTGTTCGTGGGATTGGGTCAGGCGCTGCGCACGGGGTTGCGGAGATGCGGTCTTGGCAGACGGCGCGATCGGCACCGATCCCTTTCGACGGCCGGAGTTCAGGACCCAGGGTCGCCGCCATGAACGCACTATCGCCCTCCACCCCTCTGCTGCGGGTCGAGGGGCTCGAACAGAGCTTCGGCGGGGTCATGGCTCTGGCTGGAGTCAGTTTCCAACTGGACGAAGGCGTGATTCAGGCCGTCATCGGGCCCAACGGGGCCGGCAAGACCACCCTGTTCAACGCTCTGTGTGGGTTCTATCGCCCTTCGGCTGGCTCCATTCGCTTTGCCGGGCAGGAATTGCGCGGCCTGCCGCCCTATCGCATCGCCGCCCATGGCATCGCCCGGACCTTTCAGAATCTGCAGTTGTTCTTCAACATGACCGTGATCGAGAATGTCATGGTTGGCTGTCATCTGCGGGCCCGGACCCGTTGGCTGGCCGCAGCCCTGCGCCTGCCGCAGGTGCGACGCGAAGAGCGACAATTGCGGCAATGGGCGCGGGAGGCCCTGACGTTGTGCGACCTGGCGGATTGGGCCGAACAATCCGCGGGCGCTTTGCCCTATGGCTTGATGAAGCGAGTCGAGATTGCCCGCGCCCTGGCCGCCCGGCCACGGCTGTTGCTGCTGGACGAGCCGGCGGCGGGTCTGAACGACACGGAAACCCTGGCCTTGCGGGAGCTAATCGCCCGAATCAGGGCCAGTGGCGTGACTGTGTTGCTGGTCGAACATCACATGCCACTGGTCATGGGTGTGTCCGATCGGCTGCTGGTATTGGATTACGGCAGCGTGCTGGCCGAGGGCGCGCCGGCGGAGATTCAGGCCGATCCGCGGGTCATCGCCGCCTATCTGGGAGGCGCAGTGCACTATGCCGTCTGAAGCGACGATGGAACCTTTGCTGCAGGTTTGCCGGCTGAGCAGTCATTACGGTCCAGTCCAGGCGATCCAGCAGGCCGATCTGATCATCCACGCCGGCGAACGGGTCGCTATCGTGGGTGGCAACGGGGCCGGCAAGACCACCCTGCTCCACACCCTGTCCGGCTTGCATCCTGCCAGCGGCGGCACCATCCGCTTCGCCGGGCAGGATATCACCCGCTGGCCCCCTCATCGCATCGTCGCCGCCGGCGTCTGTCACGTGCCGGAAGGCCGACAGGTTTTCGCGCCGCTCAGCGTCGCCGACAATCTGCAGTTGGGAGCTTATCGCCAGCAGCGCGATCGGGTCTGGCTGCGGCAGGAACTGGAGCGCGTCTATACCCTGTTCCCGATTCTGGCCGAACGGCGTCAGCAACTGGCCGGCACCCTGTCCGGTGGCCAACAGCAGATGCTGGCCATCGGTCGCGCCCTGCTCGGCCGGCCGCGTCTGCTGTTGCTGGATGAACCGTCGATGGGCTTGGCGCCATTGTTGGTCGAGGAGATTTTCCGAGTCATCGTCCAATTGAACGACCAGGGTGTCACCATTTTACTGGTAGAGCAAAATGCCCGTGCCGCCCTCGGTATCGCCCATCGCGGCTATATTCTGGAAACCGGGCGCATTGCCAAGACCGCCCCGGCGGCGGAGCTGTTGGCCGACGACGATGTACGCCGGGCCTATCTCGGCTATTGATGAGGAGGTGAACCATGTACGTGGACCGGATCATGACGCGCATAGTCTTGCAGGTGACCGAAGACGCTCGCGTGACCCAGATGGCGGCCTTGATGCGCGACCATCATGTCCGCCATCTGCCGGTGGTCCGCGACGGTCGCTTGGTGGGGCTGGTCACGTCCCACGATCTCGAACGGGTCTCGCCATCGCCAGTCACCACCCTGTCGGTCGGTGAGGTGAATTACCTACTCGGTCAGCTCACTGCTGCCAGGCTCATGCGCACTGAGGTCATCACCGGCTCCCCGGATACCCTGGTCGAAGAAGCCGCGCGCCTGCTGCGCCAGGAAAAGATCGGCTGCCTACCCGTCGTCGATCAGGACCGCAAGCTGCTCGGTATCCTGACCCACGAGGATCTGCTGGATTTCTTTCTCGACATCACCGGCTGTCTGCTGGCGGATACCACCCGCATCGCGGTCCACCTGCCCGATACCATCGGCCAGCTCGGTCGCCTGCTGGCGGCTGTGAACGAGGCTGGCGGCTACATCGCCACCGTGGTGTCGCCCCTGCATCCCGATCAAACCGGTCTGCGCATCGCCGTGGTGCGCTACCGGGCCGACGATCCGCGCGCCCTGAACCAGCGCTTGCGCGATCTCGGTTATGATGTATTGACCGAAACACTGCCTCGGGATGCAACGCCAGCGGTTGCTGCGACGCAGTGAGCACCCGACGGTCGCCCCCTCGCTGACCCTGCCCGCTGCGACCTGTCCCACCCTGCCAAGGAACCGATAACATGATTTTGGACATTGATCAGGAAACCCTGCCCCGCGAGGCATTGCAGGAATTGCAATTGCGTCGGTTGCGCACCACGGTCGAGCGCTGTTACCAGACCGTCAAGTATTACCGCGAGGCCATGGACGAACTTGGCGTTCAGCCGCGCCATATCCAGTCCCTGGCGGACGTGCGCCTGTTGCCCTTCACCAAGAAGGAAAACCTGCGCGAGAATTACCCGTTCGGCATGTTCGCCGTGCCGACCGATCAGGTCGTGCGCATCCACGCCTCCAGCGGCACTACCGGCAAACCGATCGTGGTGGGCTATACCCGGCGCGATATCCGCACTTGGGCGCGGGTGATGGCCCGCAGCTTGGCCGCCGCCGGTCTGCGCCCCGGCGACCGCCTGCACAACGCCTATGGCTATGGCCTGTTCACCGGCGGTCTGGGACTGCATTACGGCGCCGAGGAACTGGGTCTGATGGTCACGCCGATCTCCGGCGGCCAGACCCAGCGTCAGATCATGCTGATTCGGGATTTCGAACCCACCGGCCTGTCCTGCACGCCGTCCTACGCGCTCAACCTAGCCGAGACCGCCGACGACATGGGTGTGGACCTGCGCAAGCTGCCGCTGAAAGTCGGTGTCTTCGGAGCCGAACCCTGGACCGAGGAGATGCGCTACGAGCTGGAATCGCGCTTGGGGATCGACGCGATCGACATCTACGGCTTGTCCGAGGTGATCGGCCCCGGCGTCGGTATCGAGTGCATCGAGGCCAAGAGTGGCCTGCATGTTTTCGAAGATCACTTCCTGATCGAAGCGGTCGATGTCAACACCGGCCAGCCGCTGCCCTACGGTGAACCGGGCGAGATCGTCATCACCTCCTTGACCAAGGAGGCGTTCCCGGTCATCCGCTATCGCACCCGCGATGTCTCGACCCTTGATCCCGCGCCCTGCCGCTGCGGTCGTACCCATGTGCGGATGAAGCGGGTCACCGGCCGCACCGACGACATGCTGATCATTCGGGGCGTCAATGTCTTCCCGTCGCAGGTCGAGGCGATTCTGATGCAGACCGAAACGCTGTCGCCGTTCTATCAGCTGGAGGTTTTCCGCGAGGGCAATCTCGACACCTTGGTGGTGAACGTCGAAGGCAGTCCACCGCTGGTCAGCCAGGGTCAGGAGGCGATGGCGCGGGTTGGAATCAAAGCCCAGAAAGATATTAAGGATTTCATCGGCGTTTCCGCGCGGGTCGTGGTCAAAAGAACCGGCGAGATTCCCCGCTCCGAGGGTAAGGCCGTGCGGGTGATCGATTACCGCCGACAGTCCAAATGAACATTCCGGCCGTTCCCTGGATCAGGGGCTGACGGAACGGCCGGCCTTTGATTTTTGACCTTGTTTCGGATTTACCCTTATCCCGTACCGGAGGTCCATCATGATATCTGACAACGAAGCGACCCCGTCCGCGCCAGTCGCGCCGACCGTATCGGCTCCGGTAACCGAACCGCCCGCTGCTGCCCCGCCGTCGCCATCGACGACACCACCGCCCGCTGCGCCCAAACCGCCGCTGGGTCTCCGACGTAACCCATCGGGACAGTCGTCCTCTACCCGGGCTTATGGCATCGAACGTTCGTTTCTCGGCACCCATATTCCCAGTACCATCGACCGCATGGTCAACGCCAATCTGGCGCGCGGCACTGCCGGCATTTCCCCCGCAGTGCTGGCAATGGCCTATCTCGACTGGTTGATGCATCTGGGGCTGTCGCCGGGCAGGCAGGCTCTGCTGAACGAAAAAGCGGTTCGCAAGATGGTGCGGCTGGCTTTGTATGCTTTCAAGTCGGGGCAGAATCCGAGCACCACCCCCTGTATCCAGCCCTTGCATCAGGATCATCGCTTCGATGGTGAGGGTTGGCGGCAATGGCCGTATAGCCTGTTCTACCAGTCGTTTCTGCTGACCCAGCAGTGGTGGTATAACGCCACCACCAGCATTCGCGGCGTCGACAAGCGCAACGAGGCCATCGTCTCGTTCATGACCCGCCAGATCCTCGACATGTTTTCGCCGTCGAACTCGCCCCTGACCAATCCCGAGATTCTCCGCGCCACCGTGGAAGAAGGCGGCCAAAATCTGGTCCGTGGCTGGACCAACTTCATGGCCGACATGGAAAAACTGATCGCCGGCAAGCCGCTGGAGGAAGGCGATGACCGCTTCGTGGTGGGGCGAGACGTCGGCGTTACGCCGGGTAAGGTGGTGTTCCGCAATCATCTGATCGAGTTGATCCAGTATCGGCCGACCACGCCGACGGTGCAGGCCGAACCGATCCTGATCGTGCCGGCCTGGATCATGAAGTACTACATACTCGATCTGTCGCCGCACAATTCGATGGTGCGTTACCTGGTCGAGAAGGGTCATACCGTCTTCATGATTTCCTGGAAGAACCCGACCGCCGAGGATCGCGACATCGGGATGGACGATTACCGCCAGCATGGGGTGATAGCGGCGCTGGATGCGGTTTCCGCCATACTGCCCGGGCGCAAGATCCATACGGTCGGCTACTGCCTCGGCGGCACCCTGATGACCATCGCCGCCGCCGCCATGGCCCGCGACAACGATGATCGGCTCAAGAGCGTCACTCTGTTCGCGGCCCAAGCCGATTTCACCGAAGCCGGGGAATTGCTGCTATTCATCAACGAAAGCCAGGTCGCGTTCCTGGAAGACATGATGTGGGATCAGGGGTATCTGGACGCTGGCCAGATGGTGGGGGCATTCCAGCTGTTGCGCTCCAACGATCTGGTCTGGTCGCGTATCGTGCACGATTATCTGCTCGGCCAACGTCAACCATTGAACGATTTGATGGCCTGGAACGCCGATCAGACCCGCATGCCCTATCGGATGCATTCGGAGTATCTGCGCCATATCTTCCTGAGTAATGAGCTGGCGACTGGCCATTACAAGGTCAACGATCGGCCGATTGCCATCACCGATATCCGCGCGCCCATCTTCACGGTCGCTACCGAGCAGGATCACGTGGCGCCCTGGCGATCGGTGTACAAGATCAATCTGCTGGCCGACGCCGAACAGGTGACCTTCCTGCTGACTAGCGGTGGCCATAACGCTGGCATCGTCAGCGAGCCCGGCCATGGTCGGCGCAGCTATCAGGTGGCGTCCCGCACCGATCAGGATCGCTATGTCGATCCGGATACCTGGCAATCGATCACGCCCAAGCAACAAGGGTCCTGGTGGCCAGCTTGGGAAAGCTGGTTGACGCGGAATTCGTCCCCTGCTCAAGTTCCACCGCCCGCGATGGCTGCGCCTGAACGCGGGTTGTATCCGCTCGGCGATGCTCCCGGCAGTTATGTCTTGCAGAAATGATGCGGGATGATCGCAATCGGCGCTCTTGATCCAACCGTGCCAGAGGCTTGTCGATGCTGGGACGTGTATTGCTGATTGCGATCTTGTGCGCAGGGGCCTATGTCCTGATCCGCCATGGGCGGCGCTGGTCGTCGGCTGCGTCGCCGTGGCAACGTAGCCTCGTGATCGCCGGGCTGGTCATTGTGCTGGTGTTGGCGCTCGTGCGCGGCGGAGCTGAGATTGCTGCACCGTTGTTGGCTATTGTAGTTCCGTTGCTGCTACGCGGACTGGGCTCGCGCCGATTGCCGGACTCGCCCTCCTCGACTGCAGATACGGATTCGCGTTGCTCCGCAACCGATCCGGCGATGACCCGAGAGGAAGCGTACGAGGTGCTTGGATTGCCCGCTGGAGCCAGTCAGGAGGAGATTCGCTTGGCTCACCGACGCTTGATTCAGCGTTTGCATCCGGATCGCGGCGGGTCTGCTTATCTGGCGGCGCGGCTGAATCAGGCACGGCGAGTGTTGTTGGGGAATTGAAATAAAGATGATGATATAAATCAGCGTGACGGGGCTGGTTGCGATTTGGCCAGGGCCAGGCGTTTTTCGTAGCATTCCCGTGCTAGGGCAACATCGTCCAGGAACCAGCCTAGCTCACTGAACAACATCGCTTGCGGGCCATCCACCAGAGCTTTGGCAGGTTGGGGATGGAAATCCACCAGCACCATGTTGGCCCCGGCGACCACACCTTGGGCGGTGACGTGCATCAAGTCGAAAATCCCTTCCGGCGAACGCTCGCGGGAACCGACCGAGTGCGACGGATCGACGCACACCGGCATTCGGGTCAGGCGCTTGACCACCGGCACATGGCTGAAATCCACCAGATTGCGATGTGGATCGCCCATGTTGGTCTTAACCCCGCGCAAGCAGAACACTACCTGCGAATTGCCCTCGCTGGCGAGATATTCGGCGGCGTTGAGCGATTCGTTCAGGGTGATGCCAAAGCCGCGCTTGAACAGCACCGGAAACTCCTGCTGGCGTCCGACCGCCTTGAGCAGCTCGAAATTCTGGGTATTGCGGGTGCCGATCTGCAGCATCACCCCTGTGGGCTGACCGGTCTGCGCCAACGCTTCCCGGATCTCGTCCACCTGACTTTCGTGAGTGATCTCCATGGCGATGACCTTGATGTCATAGCGCCCGGCCAGCTCGAACACGTAAGGTAGGCAATCCTTGCCGTGGCCTTGGAAGGCATAGGGATTGGTGCGGGGCTTGTAAGCGCCCATCCGGGTGCAGACCTGGCCATGATCCCGCAGCGCCTGCATCATCTGCTCCACATGCGCCGGCGTATCCACCGCGCATAGCCCCGCAAACACCTGCAAGGTGTCCTGGCTGAAGGTGACGCCGTTGTATTCGAAGCCGCTGGCCCGCTGCTCGTCTCGGTGGCGGCCCAGGATACGATATTCTTCCGATACCCGAATGACGCGCTCCACGCCCGGCAGGGCGCGAATGTCCTCGGCGGACAGCGTCTTGGTGTTACCAATCAGGTAGATTTCGGTGAGGGTTTGTTGGGTGCCCTGGACCTTGTGCACATGCGCGACGATCCCCGGCAGGCCGGTCAAATAATCGAGCGTTCGCCGGTACTCTTCGGTGCGTTCCGTAACGTTGGAATCCAGAATGACAATCATGACTGGGTCGCTTCCTGTAAATGAGGGTGAAAGGCGCTTTCACCGGAGAGAAGCCATCTTATCACCCCCCGATCGCGCCACCAGCGACTGGCGCTTTACTCTGTGGCCATGAGGGCGTCGCCGGAATTCACTCGCACCCGCGCCGAAATCGCTGCCCTCCTCCACATCGGTGGTCCGTTGATGGCGGCGCAGCTGGCGCAAATGGCCATGGGTTTCTTCGACACCGTGATGATGGGCCGGGTCGGGCCAGTCGAGCTGGCAGCCGTCGCCATCGGCGCCGGACTGTGGCATACCCTGTTCCTGTTCGCGCTGGGCACTCTGATGGCCATCAGTCCCTTGGTCGCTCACCTGCACGGAGCTGGACAATCGGCCGCCATGGCACCCTTGGTCCGACAGGCGCTTTGGTTGGCCGCCTTGCTGGGGGCAGGCTGTTTCGTCGTCTTGCGTCATCTGGAACCGTTGCTGGACGCGCTGGGGATCGAGCCGGCCATCGTCCCGATCGCGGGCGACTACCTGCGGGCCTTGTCCTGGGGCATGTGGCCGATTTTCGCCGCCATGGCCCTACGCCTGTTCAGCGAGGGCATCGGGCGGACCCGACCGGTGCTGGCGATCGCCTTGTTGGCGCTACTGGTCAATATCGTCGCCAACTATGCGCTGATCTTCGGCCATTGGGGCCTGCCCGCCCTGGGCGCGACGGGTTGTGGAGCCGCCACCGCCATTGGCATGTGGGTCTTGTTGGCGGGCATGCTGGCGATCCTGTTGGGTGATCGGCGCTATCGGGTCTACGGGCTGTTCCAACGCTGGGACTGGCCCTGCTGGCGGGAGTTGCGGCCGCTGCTGACGCTGGGACTGCCCATCGGCATCGGCCTGTTCCTGGAAACCGCCGTCTTCGCGACGGTCGCCCTGCTGCTAGGCACGCTCGGCGCGGTCGCCGCCGCAGCCCATCAGGTTGCCCTGAATGTCGCGGCCATGACCTTCATGATCCCGCTGGGCCTGAGCATGGCGACTACCATCCGCATCGGTCATGCCCTGGGCGCCGGCAATCCGCGCGCGGCCCGTTTCAGCGGCTTGACTGGCATTGGCCTGAGCGGATCGTTCATGGCCATCATGGCGGTACTGATCTTTACCGGCCACCAAACGATCGCTCGCCTCTACACCGACGATCCGGCAGTGGTGACCGTGGCTGCGGGCTTGCTGCAGCTCGCTGCCCTGTTTCAGATTTCCGATGGCCTGCAAGTCGGCGCACTCGGAGCTCTACGTGGCCTGAAGGATACCCGGGTCCCCATGCTGATCGTGGTGGTCGCCTATTGGCTGATCACCTTTCCGCTGGCCTGGCTGCTGGGTATCCATTGGGGTCTTGGCCCTCGGGGTCCGTGGATCGGTCTGATCGCTGGTCTATCCGTTGCCGCCGTCTTGTTGAACCTGCGCTTCTGGCGGCTCAGCGCCCGTCTGGGGTGACGTAGTCCAGACCCCCCAGATAGGGCTTGAGGGCCTCGGGTACGCGGATACGGCCACGCTCGTCCTGATAGTTTTCCATCACCGCCACCAAGGTCCGACCGACGGCTAGGCCCGAACCGTTCAAGGTGTGGGCCAGCTCCGGCTTGCCGGTGGCAGGATTGCGCCAGCGTGCCTGCATCCGCCGGGCTTGGAAATCCTCGAAGTTGCTGCACGAGGAGATTTCGCGGTATTTCTGCTGGCCAGGCAGCCAGACTTCCAGATCGTAGGTCTTGGCTGAGGAAAACCCGATATCGCCGGCGCACAGCGCTACTACCCGATAGGGTAACTCCAGACGCTGCAACACAGCTTCGGCATGGCCGGTCAGCTCTTCCAACGCAGCATAGGATTCCTGGGGTCGGACGATCTGCACCAGCTCTACTTTCTCGAACTGATGCTGGCGGATCATGCCGCGCACATCCTTGCCGTAGGACCCCGCCTCGCTGCGAAAACAGGGGGTATGCGCCACGTAGCGCAGCGGCAAACGATCGCCTTCCACGATGCAATCGCGCACCAGATTGGTTACCGGCACCTCGGCAGTGGGAATCAGGTAGTAGTTCAACTCGCCGCTCAGCTTGAACAGATCGGCCTCGAACTTCGGCAGCTGGCCGGTGCCGCGCAGGCTGTCGCTGTTGACCATGTAGGGCACGTAGACTTCCCGGTAGCCGTGCTGCTGGGTGTGCAGATCGAGCATGAACTGGATCAAGGCTCGGTGCAGACGCGCCAGCTGGCCGCTCAACACCGAGAACCGGGCACCGGTTAGCTTGGCGGCCGCTTCGAAGTCGATCCCTCCGTCGGCCCCCAGATCCACGTGATCCCTGGGCTCGAACTCGAACGCGCGCGGCTCGCCCCAGCGACGGATTTCGACATTGTCGGTGTCGCTCCTGCCATCCGGCGTCGTGCTGTGCGGCAGGTTGGGAATGCCCAGTTGCAGGGTCAGCAGCTGCTCTTGCAGGGTCTCCAGTTGCTCTTCAGCCTGCTTGAGCTCGTCACCCAGGGAGGCGACTTCGTTGAGCAGGGCTTGAATGTCCTGGCCACTGGCCTTGGCGCGTCCGATCGCTTTGGAGCGGGTATTGCGCTCGTTTTGCAATTCCTGGGTGCGGACCTGCAAGGCTTTGCGCTGGGACTCCAGGGCGCTGATCGATGCCACATCCAGGGTATAACCGCGCCGGGCGAGCTGGGTGGCGGTCTGTTCCAGCTCGCTTCTCAGTAATTTCGGGTCCAGCATGAAATGCGATGCTCCTGTCTGCCGTGATTGGGGTCAATGAGTCGGGCATTATATTTAGGAATTGGGGTTAGGGGGCGTCATTTTGTTAGATGATGATATAAAATCAGGCTATAAATTCGGTCGAACTAAACTTTGCTCATCGGATGATGACTAAAATCAATTTCTTGCAGAGCGCACAAAAACCTGCCGCTGCGCTCGGTCATAATTCTTTATAATGCCGATACGGATTGCGCCAAACCGCCTTACCACTCCCCGATGGAAGGCGTCTGCGACCCGACCCACCAAGGATCCCCGGCCAAAATCTGGCCATTGTACCGGCCGACGACCTCGGACCGCTTGGGAAACATAAGCCCTCTGTTTCCACAACGGAGCCTTAAGAGTCCACGATCATGAACAATAAGCTCTTAGCCTACCTGGGCTGGCTACTGCTCGCCGTGTTGGGGGCATTCTCCCTCGGTGCAGTCGCCCTCAATCGAGGAGAAACCGTCAGCGCCGTTTGGCTGGTCACTGCCTCGCTATGCATCTATTTCATCGGCTATCGCTTCTACAGCAAATTCATCGCCGAACGGGTGCTACAACTGGACGATAGCCGGATGACGCCGGCGGTCAGTCACAATGACGGCCTCGACTACGTCCCGACCAATAAATGGGTGCTGTATGGCCACCATTTCGCCGCCATCGCCGGCGCGGGACCGCTGGTCGGTCCAGTGCTGGCGGCGCAGATGGGTTATCTGCCCGGCACCATCTGGATTCTGGTCGGGGTGATCATCGCCGGCGCGGTGCAGGATTTCATGGTGCTGTTCTGCTCCATGCGTCGCGATGGCAAATCGCTGGGCGAGATGATCAAAATGGAAATGGGGCCGATCGCCGGCGGCATCGCCCTGGTCGGTGCGCTGGCCATCATGATCATCATCCTGGCGGCGCTCGGCCTGGTGGTGGTCAAGGCTTTGGGCGAAAGTCCATGGGGTACCTTCACTGTGGCGGTGACCATTCCGCTGGCCATGGTCATGGGCATCTACATGCGTTACATCCGCCCCGGCAAGATCGGCGAAGCCTCCATCTTCGGCGTGATCGTGCTGCTACTGGCGCTGTGGTACGGCCAGCACGTGTCGGCCGACGCCACGCTCGGCCCGCTGTTCACCTACTCGGCTCCGCAGCTGGCCTGGGCCATCATCATCTACGGCGCGGTGGCGTCCATGCTGCCGGTGTGGCTGCTACTGGCTCCGCGCGACTATCTGTCCACCTTCCTCAAGATCGGCGTGGTGACGGCGCTGGCCATCGGTATCTACGTAGTTGCGCCCGAGTTGAAGATGCCGGCGACCACCCGCTTCATCGATGGCAGCGGCCCGGTATTCTCGGGGCAACTGTTCCCCTTCCTGTTCATCACCATCGCCTGTGGCTCGGTGTCCGGCTTCCACGCGCTGATCTCGTCCGGCACCACGCCCAAATTGATCGAGCGGGAATCGCATGCCCGCTTCATCGGTTACGGCGGCATGCTGACCGAATCGTTCGTAGCGATCATGGCGCTGACGGCGGCCTGTATCCTCGATCCCGGCATCTACTTCGCCATGAACAGTCCGGCGGCCATCATCGGCACCACGGCGGAAAAAGCAGCCGAAGTCATCGGCCACTGGGGCTGGGCCATCACCCCGGAGATGATCACCCAAACCGCGCATGACATCGGCGAAAAAACCATTCTGAGTCGAGCCGGCGGCGCGCCGACCCTGGCGGTAGGCATGGCGCACATCATGGCGGCGGCTCTGGGCGGCCAAGCCCTGCAAGCCTTCTGGTATCACTTCGCTATCCTGTTCGAGGCGCTGTTCATCCTGACTGCGGTCGATGCCGGCACCCGCGCTGGCCGCTTCATGATCCAGGACCTGCTCGGCAACCTCTATGCCCCGCTGGGCCGTACCAACTCACTGCCCGCCAACGTCATCGCCACGATGCTGTGCGTAACCATGTGGGGCTATTTCGTCTACCAGGGCACGGTCGATCCACTCGGCGGCGTCAACACCATCTGGCCGCTGTTCGGTATCGGCAATCAGATGCTGGCCGGCATCGCCCTGCTGCTATGCACCACAGTGCTGATCAAGATGAAGCGCGAGCGCTATATCTGGGTCACCCTGGTCCCCACCGCCTGGCTGCTGATCTGCACCTTGACCGCCGGTTGGCAAAAAGTGTTCGCCGAGCTACCGGTCGGCTTCTTCGCCATCGCCCAGAAGTACAGCAATGCGGCGGCAGCGGGCACGGTGCTGGCCCCGGCCAAGTCCATCGCCGACATGGAACGCGTCGCCTTCAACAATTATCTGTGCGGCACGATCACAGCCCTGTTCGTCCTGTTGGTGGCGGCGATGGCGTTCTTCGCCATTCGGATGTCGCTGCAGGCGATACGCAACCCGAAACCGACCGTGCATGAAAGTCCCTATCAGATTGCGCAACCTGGAGTGAACTATGCCACTGCCCACTGAGCGATCGACAGCGCCCTGCGTTTGCGAGTGCGCGCCATCCAAGCCCACGACGCGCCTCGCCGAGCGGCTTGCCTTCCTACGACAAGCGATCCGGCGCATTATCGGTGCGCCCGATTACGAAACCTATCTGGCGCGCCACCGTCAGATCCATCCTGAGGTTCCGCCGATGAGCGAGAAGGAATTCTTCCGCTTCGCCATCGACCGGCGCTACGCCAAGGCCGGTCCGCGCTGCTGTTGAACCTCGGCGTTCACATCCACCCCTGGCCGGCGTCGGGCCGGTCAGGGTGGGCCGCTATTTTCGAATTTGGAAAATCGATATCGATCATCCACAGGGCAGCGGTTTTGAGAGTGATATATACTGCGATCCTTTTGAACCGGTCGGTCCGGGCCAACGTCCGCAACGACGGTTGCCCATTTTTCATGAGTAGGTGAGTTGTCAGCATGGCAGAGAATCGTTATCTCCTGAATGCGCAGTTGGCGCAGATGCTCAAGGGCGGGGTCATCATGGACGTGGTGACCGTGGAACAGGCCCAGATCGCCCAAGAAGCGGGCGCGGTAGCGGTCATGGCGCTGGAACGAGTTCCGGCGGATATCCGCAAGCAGGGCGGCGTGGCCCGCATGTCCGATCCTGGCCTGATCAAGGCCATCAAGGAAGCCGTCACCATCCCGGTCATGGCCAAGGCGCGCATTGGCCATTTCGTCGAAGCGCAGATCCTGCAGGCGCTCAAGATCGACTACATCGACGAAAGCGAAGTGCTGACGCCTGCCGATGAGGAATGCCACATCGACAAGAGCCAGTTTGCGATCCCCTTCGTCTGCGGCGCGCGCAATCTGGGCGAGGCGGCGCGACGCATCGCCGAAGGCGCAGCGATGATCCGTACCAAGGGCGAAGCCGGCACCGGCAACGTGGTCGAAGCCGTCCGCCACATGCGCACCATGAATCGCGAAATCCGCCAACTGGCGGCGATGCCGGCCGAGGAGATCATGATCTTCGCCAAGGCCAACGGCATCCCCTACGAGCTGGCGCTGGAGATCAAGAAGCTGGGCCGCCTGCCAGTGGTCAACTTCGCCGCCGGCGGCATCGCCACTCCGGCCGATGCGGCCCTGATGATGCAGCTGGGCTGCGATGGCGTATTCGTCGGCTCCGGCATCTTCAAGTCGAGCGATCCGACCCTTCGCGCCCGCGCCATCGTCAAGGCGACCGCCTACTACAACGATCCCGCCAAACTGCTGGAAGTGTCGATGGATCTGGGCGAACCCATGGCGGGGCTGGATGTCGCTACCCTGCCCAGCACGGAGCGGTTGGCGAGCCGGGGTTGGTAATGAGTGGCCTCAGCAATTCCGGGGTGATCGGCGTCCTCGACCTGCAAGGCGGCGTGCAAGAGCACCTCGACCATCTGCAACGGCTCGGCGTCGCCAGTCGGCCCGTCAAACGCGCCGAAGAATTGGCGGCGTTGGCGGGCCTGATCATCCCTGGCGGCGAGAGTACCTGCCTGTCGCGCCTGCTGACGATCTTCGGCCTGCGCGAAGCGATCGAAGAACGCTGGCGGCAGGGCTTGCAGCTGTGGGGCACCTGCGCCGGCGCGATCCTGCTGGCGCGCGAAAACGCTGGTGAGACGCCGTTTTTCGGCCTGATCGACATCACGGTCAGCCGCAACGCCTTCGGCAGCCAGATGGACAGTTTCAACTGCGAAGCGCTGGCTCCGGCGGTCGCCCGTGAGCCGATCCCGCTGACCTTCATCCGCGCCCCGAAAATCCTGCGGGCCGGACCTGGCGTGCGGGTGCTGCTGGAATTGGATGGCTACATCGCCGCCGCCGAAGACGACCGCGCTCTGGTCACTATCTTCCATCCCGAGCTGACCCCCAGCCTGGCGTTTCACCGCTACTTCGCCCGCAAATGCGGCCTGCGCGTGGCCGAGGCCGACGATGCCGCCCTCGATCCGGCCTGGACGCCGCAGAGCTGGACCCGCTTCAGCTACCACAGCTGAGGTCCATCCTCCCCCTTCTCCACCAAAGGATTGCACGGTCGACCATGACCAGCGACGATCCCGACCATGCTCGTCTGAGTGCCCGCCGCAAGGCGGGCTACGAGCGCAAACAGGCCCGCGCCACTCGGGAAAAGGGTCTGCTGATGGTGTTCACCGGCCCCGGCAAGGGCAAGACCACCGCTGCACTCGGCATGGCTTTGCGCGCGGTGGGGCACGGCATGCGGGTTGGGATCGTCCAGTTCATCAAGGGCGCGCAGGACAGCGCCGAACACACAGCGCTGAGCCGCTTCGATAATGTCGAGTTTCTGACCCTCGGCGACGGCTTCACCTGGCTGACCCAGAACCGCGCCCAGGACATGGCCACCGTCGCGCGGGCTTGGGCCGAGGCGGAACGGATGATCGGCGATCCGCGCTACGGCCTAGTGATCCTGGATGAGATCAACATCGTGCTGCACTACGGCTATCTCGATCTGGCGCAGATTCTGGCGACCTTCGCCGCCCGCCGGCCTGAACTACACATCGCCGTCACCGGCCGCAACGCTCCGGCGGCGCTGGTGGAACAAGCCGACCTGGTCAGCGAGATCCACGCGGTCAAGCATCCCTATCGGGAACAGGGCGTCAAGGCCCAGCGCGGGATCGAATATTAGCCACCATAAAACCACCTATAGCGGTCAACACACGACACGTGGATAGTTAATGGTCGGCGGCGCGCAGCGCCTGCAAAATTTCACGCGCTTCTGTGGAAACCCCTGCGAGTACTTGGCCCCAGACCGCATCAAGTTCAGCTTCACGCCCCACCTCGCGGTAGAAAATACCCAGATTGTTCAGCGCCATGGCCAGATCCGGCACAAAGGCCGGGTTCTCCTCCGCTAGGGTGCGATAGGTCGCAGCCGCCTCCTCGGTCGGGCCAACAGCCTCCTGGCGGCGCCCCACCTCGCGGTAGGAAATACCCAGATTGTTCAGCGCCATGGCCAGATCCGGCACAAAGGCCGGGTTCTCCGCCGCTAGGGTGCGATAGGTCGCAGCCGCCTCCTCGGTCGGGCCAACAGCCTCCTGGCGGCGCCCCACCTCGCGGTAG
>Ga0116181_1000344_pt1 | contig 41956 bp, 41 predicted proteins | sample AD_UKC075_MetaG_FD_89752 | JGI IMG/M metagenome (GOLD analysis project Ga0116181, IMG submission 89752) | Active sludge microbial communities of municipal wastewater-treating anaerobic digesters from USA - AD_UKC075_MetaG | ecosystem: Engineered > Bioreactor > Anaerobic > Digestate | place: USA... | reverse complement strand
GCCTGGACCGGCCAGCGTCCACCCTACGAGATATTGGCCGAGGCGGTGAGGAAGGAGCAGGAATGAAGGGGCATGGCATAAGTCACGGGGCGGCGACCATAGTTAGCGCGTTCGCCACCGGCAAAGGGGCCGCCTTCGGCATCGATCTCACCACCACTGCGGATGTGACATTGGAGGAGGGCAGCGGGATCGAGGTCGCCATCAACGGTTTTCCAGGCGAATCGCCCGCCCTCGCACATGAATGCGCCCGTGCCATCCTGGAGAGGTATGCGGAAGGGCGCGATTACCATGTCAGGATCGCCACCAGCTCGCAGATACCCGTCTCACGGGGCCTCAAGAGCAGCAGCGCGGCCGCCAATGCCATCATCGCCGCCATGCTGGATGCGCTGGATGTGGAATACGATGAACTGGAAGCGGTCCAGCTGGGCGCCCGCGCCGCGGTCAGGGCGGGGGTCTCGGTCACCGGGGCGTTCGATGATGCATGCGCCGCCTGGTTCGGAGGCGTCGTCCTTACCGACAATACGTCTGACACCATACTCTCCCGGGACACCATGCCCGATGACGTCGTGGTGTTCATACACGTTCCTGAACGGCAGATACGCAAGTCCGCCCTGCCCGGGGAACGCATCGCCGCGGTGCGCGACATCGTCGATGTCGCGTTCGATCTGGCGGAGAAGGGCGATTATTACAGGGCCCTCACCCTCAACGGCATGTGCTACTCCGCCGCCCTTGGGCTCGATACGGACATCGCCGTGAGGGCGCTTCAGAACGGCGCATTGGCTGCCGGCCTCACCGGCAGCGGACCGGCCACCGTCATGCTGGTGGAGCGGTCGGAGGCAGGCGATTTCGAGCGCGAGATGGATGGGTGCACGCTGATGCGAGCGAGCATCAACAACGGAAGGTCGATAGAATGAAGCTCGTAGTATCACGTTCCTCGGTCCATGGCGAGGTGGAAGCCCCGCCCTCCAAGTCCTACACGCACCGAGCGATCATCCTGGCCAGCCTGGCTCGGGGAGACAGTATCATCAGGAGGCCGTTGAAGAGCCAGGACACCATGGCCACGCTGAGGGGGATGGAGCAGTTCGGAGCGTTGGCGCGGTGGGAGGGAGAAGACCTTGCGGTGCGCGGTGGGAGGCTGCGGGCGCCCTCGGGGGAGATCGACTGTGGCAACTCCGGGACGACGCTGAGACTGCTGACCGGAATAGCCTCTCTGCTGTCGTCCACCGTGACGCTGACCGGCGATGCGTCCCTGCAGCAGAGGCCGATGAGGCCCCTGTTGAACGCGCTTAGCGAGCTGGGCGTATCGGCGGCTTCGGCCCGCGGCGACGGTGCAGCCCCATTGTTGATCCGCGGCCCCAATCGCGGAAGATGGACCCATATAAAGGGAGACATCAGCTCTCAGTTCATCTCGTCCTTGCTGATAAGTTCGGCATTGAAGGAGCTTGACACCGAGATCGTCCTGACCTCCCCGCTGCGCTCCCGGCCGTACGTGGACATCACGATGGACATGATGGCGCAGTTCGGCGGACGGAGCTGGGAGACCAAGAACGGCTTCCACGTGCCAGGAGGCCAGACCTACCGTCCACGTTCGTTGACCATACCTGGCGACTACTCTTCAGCCGCGTATCCGCTGGTGGCTGGAGCCCTGGCCGGAAAGGTGACCGTCAAGGGCCTTGAGCCGGACGATCGGCAAGGTGACCGCAGGGTGATAGACATCCTGGAAGAGTTCGGGGCAAGGCTGACGAGGGAAGGGGACAAGGTCACGGCAGAGGCCGGTAAGCTGTCGGCGGTCGATGTCGATCTCGGGGACAGTCCTGACCTGTTCCCCATCCTGGCCGTGCTGGCCACCCAGGCGGAAGGCGTGAGCCGCCTCCATGGTGCCAGCCATCTCAGGCACAAGGAGAGCGACCGCATCAGCGCCACCGTCACGTTCCTGAAGGCGATGGGGGCTGACATCGACGAGAGGGAGGACGGCTGCGAGGTTCGTGGCCCCACGCCCCTCAAGGGAAGGAGCGTGGAGACCAGGGGCGACCACCGCATCATGATGGCAGAGGCCGTGGCCGCACTTGTGGCGGATGGAACGACGACCATCAATGAATCGGAGAGTCCTGCCATCTCATATCCCTCCTTCGTGAACGACCTGAGAAGATTGGGCGCCAACTTCGGAGGGAAGGCATGAACACCATAGGGACGTCGCTGCGTTTGACCCTGTTCGGTTCCAGCCACGGGCCTGGAGTGGGCTGCGTGATGGATGGCGTCCCGGCAGGTCTGGAGGTGACCGTCGAGGAGATACAGCGGGAGGTGGACCTGAGGAAGCCCGCCGCGCTCATCGGCACGCCTCGGGCCGAGGCCGACCGGGTGGAGGTCCTCGGAGGGATACTAGAGGGGGTCACGACAGGGACGCCGGTCGTCCTGTACATCGCAAATCACGACACCGATAGTTCAAAGTACGAACGGTTCCGCACCGTACCCCGGCCGGGGCACGCCGACCTGACCGCCCTTGGCAAGTATGGCGATGCCGCCGATCTGCGTGGCGGAGGTCAGTTCTCAGGCCGCATGACGGCCCCGATCGTCGCGGCCGGTGCCGTCGCCAAGACCATGCTTGCGACGATCGGGGTGCAGGTCGCCGCATACACGCAGAGACTTGGCCGGCTCGTTGATGATAAGGAGCGCTGCCTGAAGGAGGTCCGTCGGGCCGCCCGAGAGAACCCTGTCCGGGCGGCAGACCCCGAGCTCGCTCTGGAGATGGTCAACGAGATCATGGCCGCCAAGGAGGAAGGGGACAGCGTGGGAGGAGTGGTGAGATGCCTTGCCGAGGGTCTTCCGATCGGCGTAGGGGAGCCGTTCTTCGATTCCCTGGAGGGCGAGCTGGCGAAGATGATGTTCTCCATCCCTGGTGTGAAGGGCGTGGAGTTCGGCGCCGGCTTCAGAGGCGCGGAGATGCGGGGCTCTGAACACAATGATCCCTTTACTATCGAGGGCGGGGAGGTGCGCACCATGACCAATCATGCCGGAGGCATCCTCGGAGGGCTGTCCAACGGCATGCCGCTGGACCTCAAGGTCGCCATAAAGCCCACCGCCTCCATCTCGAGGGAGCAGAGGAGCGTCGACCTTGAGCAGATGGAGGATGCCTCGGTCAAGATAGAGGGGAGGCACGATCCGAGCATCGTCCCCCGCGCCGTGACAGTTGTGGAGGCAGCAACAGCGCTAGTGCTGGCCGACATGTGCCTGAGAGGTGATTTTATTGCGCGAAAGCATCGATGACATACGGAAGAGGATCGAGAAGATCGATTACGAGATCCTCCGCATGATGGCCAACCGGACCGCCGCGGCGGTCGAGATGGGCAAGATGAAGGCCAGCGAGTCCATCCCCCTCAGAGCCCCGGCGGTCGAGGAACGTGTGGTCGAACGTTATATCAGCAGGGCCAGGGAGTTCGGCATGTCCGCGTCGTCGGCCAGTCAGATCGCGCGTCTGCTGATCAGGGAATCGATCGAGCAGCAGGGCCACATCCCCAGGCCCTCGCTGTCCAAGCGGATGCTCATCATCGGCGGGAACGGCAAGATGGGGAGGTGGATGGCCGATCTGTTCGAGGCCCGCGGACATCGCATCCGCGTCTACGACGTCACGGAGAGCGACAAGTTCCCCATGGAGAAGGACCTTGAACGAGGTGTTCGCGACGCCGAGGTGGTGATCGTGGCCACCCCGATATCGGTGACGGGGGAGATACTGGAGAGGATCGTGGACCTGAAGCCGGAAGCGCTCGTGTTCGACATCGCGTCGATAAAGAGCCCGATCCAGGACATCCTGCGCCGGGGAGCGTCGGAGGGGCTGCGGATATGCTCCCTCCATCCCATGTTCGGACCGGAGACATACAGCATCATCGACCGGAACGTGGTGGTGTGCAACTGCGGCTCCACCGAAGCGGTCGACCATGCACGAGAGCTGATAGATGGGGCGAACATTACGGAGATGGACGTGGAAGAGCACGACCCCATAATGGCATACGTGCTAGGTCTCGGCCATGCCATCAACATCGCGTTCTTCGAGAGCCTTCGCGCCAGCGGGAAGCCGTTCCCTGAACTGTCACAGGCGGCATCCACCACCTTCAAGAGGCAGGTGGAGACCGCCAGGGACGTTGCCTCGGAGAACCCCCAGTTGTATTATGAGATACAGAAGATGAACCCCTACAACGCCGAGGCGCTGGCATTCTTCCAGAAGGCATTGGAGGATGTCCGGGCGGCCGCGGAGAAGGCGGATAGAGAGACTTTCGAACGAATGATGAACGAAGGGAAGGAATATTTCGGAGGGAAAGAATGAGCAAGATCAAGGTGGCGGTCCTTGGCGCCACTGGCATGATAGGCCAGAGATTCGTACAACTGCTTGAGGGACATCCATATTTCGAGATAGAGGGCCTCTATGCGTCTGAACGTTCCGAGGGGAAGAAGCTGCGGGAAGCGCTGAAGATAAGGGACCACGAGTTCACAGAAGAGAGCCTGGAGATGAGGATCTCGGCCATAGATGTCAAGGAGATCGCTCGCAGCTCGAGGGTCGCGTTCTCCGGCCTGCCGTCGGACATCGCCGGCGGCATCGAGTCGGAGCTAGCCTCGGCCGGGGTTGCGGTGTTCTCCAACGCCGCCAACCATCGCATGGAGGCCGATGTTCCGCTGCTCATCCCCGAATGCAACGCCGATCACATCGAGATGGTGAGACGGCAGGCCAGCTTCGCCAACGGCGGCTTCATAGTGACCAATGCCAACTGCTCCACGACCGGCATCGCACTGCCGCTGAAGGCGCTGGACGACGTCTTCGGCCTGGACACGGTCGTCGCCTCCACATATCAGGCCATATCCGGGGCCGGATATCCAGGGGTGCCGTCCATGGACATCCTTGGCAACGTCATCCCCTTCATCAAGAACGAGGAGGAGAAGATGGAGACGGAGCTGGCCAAGATCCTCGGCTCGATGGAGGGAGATGCTTTCGTCCCATCCAAGGTGCAGATGCTGGTCAATTGCGCCCGCGTTCCCGTGATGGATGGACATCTGGAATCCCTTGTCCTGAGCACCAGGAAGGATGCGACGGTGGAAGAGGTCGTGAAGGTGTTGGAGAACTTCCGTTCCTCTCCGCAGGAGCTGCAGCTCCCGTCGGCTCCGCTTCGCCCGATCATAGTACGCCGTGAGAACGACAGACCTCAGCCCGCAATCGATGCGCTCGCCGGGGAGCCGGCCAGGGCAAGGGGGATGAGCACGGTTGCTGGAAGGATTCGCAAGAAGAATAATTTTATCAAGCTGTTCGTGTTGTCGCATAACACCATCCGAGGTGGGGCAGGGGGCTCAGTGCTGAATGCCGAACTCGCTGTTTCACGACGGTTGCTGTAGGTGAGAAATTGAAACGAACGTACGAGGAGATCAACGCCAAGATACAGCGTGGCGACGCCGTCGTCATGACGGCTGAGGAGGCCATAAAGCTGGCGGAGAGCAATGGCATAGAGAAGGCGGCCAAGGAGGTGGACGTTGTCACAACCGGCACCTTCGGAGCTATGTGTTCCTCGGGAGCGTTCATCAACTTTGGGCACTCGGAGCCTCCCATACGCATGAAACGCGTCTGGCTCAACGGCGTGCCAGCATATACTGGCGTGGCCGCGGTGGACGCATACATCGGCGTCACTGAAGAGCGGGAGGACAACGGTCCGCCGTACGGCGGCGCCCATGTCATCGAGGACCTGGTCAGCGGAAAGGCGGTGCACCTCCGTGCGACGGCATCGGGTACCGATTGCTACCCTCGCAAGGACATCGATACGTACATCTCGTTGCGCACGGTGAACCAAGCATACATGTACAATCCACGCAACGCCTACCAGAACTACGGTGTTGCGACCAATTCGTCAGACCGGACCCTCTCCACATACATGGGGAAGCTGCTGCCCCATTATGGCAACATGACGTACAGCAGCGCTGGACAGCTGTCGCCCCTGCTCAAGGACCCCACGTTGAGGACCATCGGCATCGGGACGCGCATCTTCCTTGGAGGCGGCATCGGATATGTTGCATGGGAGGGCACGCAGTACAAGACCACCCCGCCGGTCAAGAACGATGTCCCGGTAGGTCCGGCCCGTTCGCTGGCGGTCATCGGCGACCTCCGCGGTATGAGCACCGAGTTCCTACAGCCCCTTACGTTCACCGGCTACGGTATCAGCTTGGCGATCGGGATAGGCATACCGATCCCGATATTGGACGAGGACATAATGCGCACCGCGGTGCTGCGGGATGACCAGCTCTTCGCCCCGGTGTTCGACTATGCGATACAGTCCAGGAACCGCAAGCCGATCGCCGAGTTCTCCTATGCTCAGCTCAAGAGCGGATCGGTGGAGCTGTTCGGCAAGAAGGTCCAGACATCCTCGCTATCATCGTATTACAAGGCAAGGATCATCGCAGACAGGCTCAAGAAGATGATCGAGGAGAGCGAGTTCATGCTCACGAGACCGGTGGAGCGCCTTCCAGAGGAGAGAACACAGCGCGCTCTCGACGTGTGTTCCAGGGAGGATGTGCTATAATGACCAAGAAGAAGATCAAGCTATACTTCCAGCCAGACAAGGTCAATGAGCCCATCACCTACCACCTCGTGAAGGAGTACGACATCAAGTTCAACATCCTGCGCGCCGTCGTGGAAGAGAAGGGGGGCCGGCTCCTCATCGAGGTCGAGGGGCAGCCAGCGCAGATCAGCAAGGGCATCGCATACCTGCAGTCCATCGGCGTGGACGTCAAGGAGATGAACGAGTATGTCATGAAGGACGTCTCCCGCTGCACCAACTGCGGCATGTGCGTCTCCATCTGCCCGGCGGGCGCCATCGAGATGGATCGCGAGACGTGGGAGGTCATCTTCGATCAGGGCAAGTGCATAGCCTGCGGGCTGTGCGTGACCGCTTGCCCACCGCAGGCCATGAAGCTCAAGATATGAGACGTTGGCATTTCGAGGTCGGAGAGACGGCCGTCACCATTCTTGGCGACGAGGAGTTCCTCCCTGTTGCCAAGGAGTCGATATATCGATCACGGGACGTCATCGAGAGGTACATCCGCCGGGATCCGATGTTCGGCGTGACCCTTGAGCCATATGAGCCGGAGGCGGACGCCCCGCCCCTCATCGCACGAATGTGTGACGCGGCCGCAATGGCAGGGGTGGGGCCCATGGCCTCGGTCGCCGGTGCCATCGCCGAGAGGGCGGTCATGGACATGCGTGATGCCGGCGCTGAGCAGGCAGTGGTGGACAATGGCGGAGACATCGCGTTCCTTCTCAAGGAAGAGGTGACGGTCGCGCTGTATGCCGGAGATGGCCTGCAGGGGCTAGGTTTTCGCATCCTGCCTCGCGACGGGATATTCGGCCTGTGCACGTCATCTGCCACCATCGGTCCCTCGATATCGTTCGGGATCGCCGACGCCGCCACGGTCATCTCGGAGAACGTTGCTCTTGCCGATGCCTGCGCAACATGCCTTGGCAACCTCGTCACTGATCACACGGATGAGGTGATGAGCGCCGCGGTCGGCCGGATAGCATCGCTCCCAGGCGTCGAGGGGGCATTGGCGCTAGCGGGCGGGCGCATCGCCCTGAAGGGGCGAGTGCCTGAGCTCGTTAGAGCGTTCGCGGATCGGTCCAAGATAACCAAGGTGGAGATGCCCGGAGACCTGGGTTTCTGAATCCAAGGTCCTGACGGACAGGTCGACCGCCTGGGCTGAAGCGGATTACGCATCGATGGCGGTCATCCCATGGCGAGGGTGTTCATGAGCGTCTTTGCATTTCCTTGTTGAGAAGCTTCAGACACTTCTTTGAGCCTCGCTCCACCTTCTCCTTCCGGCACCTTGACCGGACGCGGCATATGAAGCATGGCCGATACCACTTCAGCTCCGCATCCGCAGCGGTCCTTGCCTCCATAGCGGCGACCGGATTGCCTTGGGAGAGGATAAGCTTGCCGAAGCCCCGTTCAGTGCACAGGTCCGCCTCATTTGAAAGGTCCCAGGCCGCCCTTCACGGCGGCTATCGCATCTGGATTGCGGATGTTGCCAAGCACTATGCTGCGGGCGACGGGGTTGACCAACATGACATGGAGGAGTTCGCGGAGGCCTCGCAGGTTCTTCCAGGCATCGAGGAATGAATTGTAGCCGTCATTGACAAGCTCCTCCAATTGCTCCTTGGATGCATTCTCAGGATAGTACTCGTAGACGCGATGGTTCGTCTTCCAATCGTCCGGAGAGAGCATGCCCTGTTCGCCCAGGGAGGTCCACAGGGGAGTTCCGACCAACATGTCCAGGATGTTGTATTGGACCCCATGTGGACGCAGCGAACGGGCGAGGCCGATCGTGTTCTTCACATCCTCGAGCGTCTCCACCGGAGCCCCCACGATGTAAGAGGTTATGACGAGCATGCCGGCCTTCTTGGCGTTGGCAACCGCTTCTGCGGTCTGCTGCGGGGATATGGTCTTGTTGTAGTATTTCAGGACATGCGGGGATGCGGATTCCGCCCCGAAGTATATCACGTTGAATCCGGCTTGCTTCATCTTCTTCAGAAGCGGCAAGGACGCATGGTTGGCGCGTCCTTCGCAGTACAGTTTCATCTCGATCCCGCGCTCCTTTATGAGCTCGCAGATCCTCTCCACCCTGGACACCTTCTGGGTGAAGTTGTCGTCAACGAACACGCATTCCCTATATCCGTCCCGATAGAGCATCTCGAGTTCGTCCACGACGTTCTCGGCGCTGCGACATCTCCATCTCCTGTTGGAGAACGCGGCGCAGGAGCAGTAGGAGCAGTCGAACGGGCATCCTCGCGAAGAGGATATGGTCGTGAACTTCTCGAAGGTCAGGGGGATGCCCTGGAAGTAGTATCCGTACTTGACATCTCCAAGGAGGGAGCGGTCGGGGAACGGTAGCGAATCGAGGTCCTCCACTAAGGTGAGCGGCCTCTCGACGATCTCCCCCTCATGACGGTAGGCGATCCCCTCGACGTCGGCGGGCACCGTCCCGTCCTCGATATGCCGCAAGAGCTTAGGGAGGGATATCTCCGCCTCTCCCTTGACGATGTAATCGATGAAATCGTACTCCCTCATGATCTCCTTGGTGGCGAACGTGGCGTGATATCCGCCCAGGACGATGACCGTTTCAGGCAGCCTCGCATGCACCTCCGCCAAGACGTCCATCGCAGCAAGGAACGTGTGGGTGGAGCAGTTCATCCCCAGCACATCTGGCCTCTCCCTCATCACGTGCTCAAGGAACATATCGGGCGTGTAGTTCCGACAGAATGCGTCCAGCACCACGACATCATGGTTCGTCTTCTGTCGTACGGCTCCGGCCAGGTAGAGCAGCCCTAGGGGAGGCCACAGCTCGGTGGTCTTCCATGGAGGGGTGGATATCATCACTTTCATGAGGGCAGGGATTATGTGCGTCGAAATGATTTATATTTGTCATCAGAAGAATGTCGCGCCGACGACATATCAGGACTTCGTCTTGACGATGCATCCAGTCTCTCCGCATATGTTAATAATGAGTATGCGAATCAGCTTGCCGAGCGTTTATTAGGGTGATCTAATGTCTTTGAAACTGGCCGTGCCGAACAAGGGGCGTCTGAAGGAGAGGACGGTAGAGATCCTCCGCCAGGCGGGCCTGGAGATAGAGGACGGGGCAGAGAGGAAGCTATACGCCACCGTCAATCATGGGGACATGTCCGTTCTGTTCCTGCGTGCGCAGGACATCGTGCGGTTCGTCCATTCAGGCGCGGTCGACATGGGGATCACTGGCTGGGACATAGTGCTGGAGACGGACCTGGATGTGGAGAAGATGCTGGACCTCGACTATGGTCGATGCCGTCTTTCGGTTGCGGTCCCAGAGGCCACGGGCATCACCTCGGCGAAGGACATCCCCGACGGCTCCAAGGTGGCCACGTCGTTCCCGCACATGGCAGGCAAGTTCTTCAAGGAGCTGGGCAAGGAGGTCGACATCATCACGGTGTCCGGAGCGGCGGAGGTGACACCTCACCTCGGCGTAGCGGACCTGATCGTCGACCTGGTGTCGTCCGGCTCCACGCTGAAGACCAACAAGCTGGTCGAGGTCGGGGTCATCGCCGAATCCCAGGCGGTCCTGGTAGCGTCAAAGAAGAGCCTGGCTACCAAGGAGAGGGAGATGAGGGAGCTCGCTGCCGCGATCGAGAGCGTGCTGGCCGCAGAAGGCAAGCGATATCTCATGGCCGACGTTCCGATCGATGTCCTGGACGAAGTGAGGAGCTTCCTCCCGGGAGTGGCTGGACCGACCATCATGAACATCGCAGGCCGGGACGACATCGTGGCAGTGCACGTCGTCGTGGACAAGGCCGAGATCTATGATTCAGTGAACAGGCTCAAACGCATCGGGGCCTCCGGCATCCTGATCGTTCCCATAGACCGGATTGATCCCTAGGTGAGATGATGAAGGCAGAATGGATCAGAGCAACGGTGCGGGACATACCGTTGTACTACAATCCCAAGGTGAAGGCGGTCCGCATGGACACCTCCACGAACGTGCTGGGGCCCAATCCCGTGCTTCGCAGTGTGCTGAACGACTGCGCTGACATGGACCTCAATCAATACCCCAAGCCATACTCCGATGGGCTAAGGGAGGCGCTCGCCGAGTTCTACGGCCTGAAGGCCGACAACTTCGTGGTGGGCAACGGCTCGGACGAGGTCCTGGACATCATATTCAAGACGTTCATGGAAGCGGGCGAGACCGTGGTCGCGCCGTACCCGTCATACTCCCTGCATGGATTCTTCGTCAAGATCAATGGCGGTCGCTTCATGACCGTCGACCTATCGGACGGCTTCCGCCTTGACCCCGACGCCCTGCTGAAGGCAAAGGGGAAGATCATCATACTCTGCACGCCCAACAACCCCACCGCAAATTCGTTCAACGAAAGGGACGTGGAACGCGTGGTGAGGGAACATGACGGCCCGGTGATCGTGGACGAGGCCTATGGAGAGTTCGCCGACAGGTCGTTCATGCCCTTGGTCGACGATTACGAGAACCTCATCGTCACCAGGACGTTCTCCAAGGCATATGGCATGGCGGGACTGCGCGTGGGATACATGGCGTCCAACCTTGCCATGGCCGAGCAGATGCAGAAGATCAAGATACCATATTCCCTGAACCGCGTGTCCGAGCGGGCGGCCATCGCCGCGCTGCAGAACCGGGAGTACGTCGAGAGGACCGTTGACCTGGTGCGCAGGGAGAGGGAGAAGCTTAGCAAGGGCCTTGAAGCGCTCGGCATGAGGCCGTACCCCTCGCAGAGCAACTTCGTCCTCTTCCGCTGCCCCGTGCCATCGTCAGAGATCGTCTCGCGACTTGCTGACAAGGGCGTACTGATACGCGACTTCGGCCGGCAGCGGATGCTCGAGGATTGCGCCCGAACCACCGTTGGAACGGAGGAGCTTAACATGATGCTGCTGTCCAAGCTGAAGGAGGTGATGGAGGCATGGTGATCATACGCCGCTCGGTCAAGTATCCTGAGTCCACGGATTCCTACCGCATCGGTCAGCGGCCGCGCGTCAAGGTGTCCATCGCCGATTATGGCGTGGGAAACCTGCACTCCATACGCAAGGCGCTGGAGCTTGCGGGGGCAAGACCGGTGGTGGAGTCCAACATGCGCAACCTGCTCGATGCGGAAGCAATCGTCTTCCCTGGTGTGGGCGCGTTCGACGCCGCCATGGCCAAGCTGGACCCTTATCGCGACATCATACTGGACCGCCTAAAGGCTGGCACGCCCTGCCTGTGCATATGCATCGGCGCTCAGATATTGTTCGAAGGGAGCGAGGAGGGCGAGATGCCTGGCCTCGGCCTGATCAAGGGGCGGGTCGTCAGACTGCCGGCGAAAAGGGTTCCCCACATGGGCTGGAACGAGGTGCAGAGCGATGATCGATTGTTCGAGGGCGTTCCATCAAGATACTTCTACTTCGCCCATTCCTACTGCGCACGACCCGAGGAGGATGTGGTCAAGGGCGTGACCGACTACGAGGGCGAGTTCCCCTCGATGGTTCGGAAGAAGAACGTTATAGGCGTGCAGTTCCACCCGGAGAAGAGCAGCAGGTCAGGAGGGGTTTTCCTCCGCAACTACGTGAAGCACCTGGAGGAGAAGTTATGATCGTGATACCCGCAGTGGACATACTCGATGGCAACGTGGTAACCCTTGTGGGCGGGAAGCCAGGTACGGAGAAGGTGACGCTGCCCAATCCGAGGCAAGTGGCGGAGAAGTGGGAGAGCGAGGGCGCCCCGATGATACATGTGGTGGACCTCAACGCGGCCATGGACCGGGGGGACAATTTCAATGCCATCGCCTCCATCCTCGCAAATGTAAAGGTGCCGATCCAGATAGGCGGTGGCATCCGCACGACGGAGAAAGCGGAAACGTTCCTCAACCTCGGCGCCTCCAGGGTCGTTGTGGGCACAAGGGCTGTCAGGGACCCTGAATGGCTGGAGGAACTGGCACACTCCAACCGGCACAAGATCGTTCTCGCCCTGGACCTCAAGAACGGCAAGGTGCAGGTGAAGGGCTGGAAGGAAAGCTCGTCTAAAAGTGCCAAGGAGATCCTGGAACGCACCGAAGGGTTGCCGCTGGCAGGGGTTCTATACACCAACATAGATGTGGAAGGGAGGGCCGCCGGCATCGACGCCGAGCGCCTGGCCGAGTTCAAGGCCATCTGCCCCCACCCCATAATCGCATCGGGCGGCATAACGACCTCGGACGACCTGCGCAAGCTGGAGGAGATGGGGATAGAGTCGGCGATCGTGGGTCTGGCGCTCTATGCCGGCACCATCGGCACCGACGTATGGAGGGTGAAGGAATGAGGGGTTCCAAGATCTGCCGGAAGACCAAGGAGACGGACATAGCGCTGCGGCTTGACATCGACGGCTCGGGACAGGCCGAGATCGAGACGGAAGTGCAGTTCCTCCGCCACATGCTGGACACCCTCGCTCGCTATGGAGGTTTCGACCTCGAGCTGAAGGCGACGGGCGACAACGACCACCATCTGATCGAGGATGTCGCCATAGCCCTGGGAACGGCGTTCAGGGAGGCCCTTGGGGATGTACCGGTGGAGCGCATCGCCTCGGCCATGGTGCCCATGGATGACGCCCTGGTCACCGTCTCGGTGGATATCATCGACCGCCCCTACTGTGAGGTCGACTGCCCCGATGTCCTCTACCTGCACTTCTTCCGCTCATTCGCCATGTCCTCCGGGATCACCTTACATGGCATCGTCCACCGTGGGCTGGACGAACACCACATCATCGAGGCCACGTTCAAGGCGCTGGGCACCGCCCTCCGCAGGGCGGTCGTTCCGCGGGAGAGCATCCTGAGCACCAAGGACGCAGTCTCCCTCAGGAGGGAGTGAACATGCTGACAAAACGCATCATACCCTGCCTCGACGTCACTGACGGTCGAGTGGTGAAGGGAGTGAAGTTCGAGAACCTGGAGGGCGTAGGATACCCTCCCGACCTCGCGAGGAGGTACGAGGAGCAAGGGGCCGACGAGGTCGTCTTCCTGGACATCACCGCCTCATCGGATGCCAGGAGGACGCTTCTGGAATCCGTGGAGAGGACGGCTGAGAAGCTGTTCGTCCCCCTGACCGTCGGCGGCGGAATCCGCTCCGTGGATGATATGCGCTCCGCACTGAAGGCCGGCGCTGACAAGGTGTCGATCAACTCTGCTGCCGTCGCATCTCCCGAACTGATCGGGGATTGCGCCCGGGAGTTCGGCAAGCAGTGCGTGGTGGTGGCGATCGACGCGAAGAAGGAAGGGGACCGATGGATCGTATATACCCACGGCGGGCGCCGGAGGACGGAGCTGGACGCTGTGGCCTGGGCCGCCGAGGCCGAGGACCGCGGAGCAGGGGAGATCCTGCTCACCAGCATGGACGCTGACGGCACCACCAACGGCTACGACATAGGCTTGACGGCGGCCGTGGCCGATGCTGTCGACATCCCGGTCATCGCATCGGGCGGATGCGGCGGACCGGAGCACATGTACGAGGTGTTCGAGCAGACCGGCGCCTCCGCCGCCCTTGCAGCATCCATCTTCCATTACGGCACCTGGACCGTGGCGCAGGTGAAGGAGTATCTCAAGGATCGGGGGGTTCTGGTCCGATGACCGATCTGAAGTATGACGAGAACGGCCTCATCCCCGTGATAGTTCAGGACGCGGAGACGAACGAGGTCCTCATGCTGGCATATGCCAACGAGGAGGCGTACGACAAGATGAGGGAGACGGGCCGGACGCACTTCTATTCCCGCTCCAGGAAGAAGCTGTGGATGAAGGGTGAGACCTCTGGTCATGTGCAGGACATAGTATCGATCCAGACCGACTGCGACGCCGATACGTTGCTGGTGAGGGTTCGCCAGACGGGCAACGCCTGCCATCTGGAAAAGCCGACATGCTTCGATGAGGTCCTTCATGGGGACATCTCGGGCACGGCGGCCATCATACCGGAGCTGAGACGGATCATCCGGGACCGCAAGGAAAATCCCGTGGAAGGCAGCTACACGAACAAACTGCTGTCCGACGAGGACAAGGTGTTGAAGAAGGTAGTGGAGGAAGCTGGAGAGCTTGCCATCGCCGGAAAGGGAAAGGATAGGCAATCGCAGATATGGGAGGCCGCCGACCTGATCTATCACCAGATGGTCCTCTTCGAGTATCTCGGCCTGCAATGGGAGGACATCTACCGCAAGCTCGACCTGCGACACAAGGGAGGAAAGTGATGAGGATCGACCTGCACACCCATACCCTGATCAGCGACGGCGTATTGCTCCCCATCGAGCTTGCCAGAAGGGCGGCCGTGATGAAGCATGAGGCGCTGGCGTTCACCGACCATGCGTCGATGAGCAATATCGAGCGGGTGGTCCGCGAGGCCAAGAAGGACGCGGAACTGGCCGCCGAGTGGGGGATCAAGGTGCTGGCAGGATGCGAGATCACTCACGTTCCGGCGAAGAGGCTGGACCAGGTCGTGTCCGCGGCCCGCAGGGCGGGAGCGGAGATCATAGTGGTGCATGGCGAGACCATCTCCGAGCCGGTGGAGAACGGGACCAATCATGCAGCGGTCAACAATCCTGAGGTCGATATCCTGGCGCATCCTGGATTGATCACCCTGGAGGATGCTCAGGCTGCGGCCGACAACGGTGTCGCGCTGGAGATAACCAGCAGGCCGTCCCATGGAATGACTAACGGGCACGTCGCCTCGATGGCGCGCAGGGTCGGGGCCAGGCTCATCGTGAACACGGATACGCATGCGCCGGGCGATCTCATCACCGAGGAGAGGGCGATGACGATCGCCATGGGCGCCGGGATGAGCGAAGAGGAGGCTGTGAAGGCTGTCAGGGACGTTCCGCAGGACATCGTACGGAGGATATGCGGCCGATGAAGGTCCTGAAGTTCGGAGGAAGTTCTCTCAAGGATGGGCCGTCCATGAAGAAGGTCGGCGCCATCATAGCGGCCGATGATGAAGAGAAGGTCGTCGTGGTGTCGGCGATCCAGGGCGTCACCGATTCGCTCATCGAATTCATGTCCGAGGTCCGGCAGGAAGAGGACGTTCAACGGTTCATCAGGGAACTTCGGGACCGCCATGTGCAGATCCTTGCCGACGTCGCCGGCTCGATGTACGTGAAGCAGCAGGCCGTGAACCTGCTGAGCGAGAAGCTGGTGCGCCTGGAGAGGACCTTGTATGGCATCACCTATCTGGAAGAGCTGACCCCCAGGACGAAGGACCTGGTGCAATCGTTCGGGGAGAGGATGAGCGTCATCGTCCTATCCGCCATGTTGCAGGACATGGGGGTCAACGCGGTGCCGGTGGAAGCTGATGAACTGGGCATAATAACCGATGGACAGTTCGGCTCTGCCACGGTGGACATGGAGGCCACGCGGCGCAATGTGGCCCCCCGCATCGCTGACATGCTCGCACGCAACGAGGTGCCGGTGGTGACAGGGTTCTTCGGAAGGACGCCCGAAGGAGTCATAACACTGTTCGGCCGGAACGGAACCGACTACTCCGCTTCCGTGATAGCGAACGCCGCCGACGCCAGATCGCTGGAGATATGGAAGGACGTGGATGGGTTCATGTCGGCCGATCCCAAGATGGTCCCTGAGGCTGTGCCCATATCGGCCCTGACCTATGAAGAGGCGGCCGAGCTGTCGTACTTCGGCGCCAAGGTGCTGCATCCCCGCACGGTGGAGCCGGCCAAGGAGCGTGGCACGGTGGTCAAGGTGAGGAACGTCTTCAAACCGGAATACGAAGGGACCGCCATCGGGGACATCGAGGCCGTCAAGGACGGTATGACGATAAAGTCGATATCGAGCATGCCGAACATGGCCATGGTTAAAGCCTATGGTCCGGGATTGGGATCGAGGAGCGGGATCCTTTCCGAGATCTCCGTACTGCTCTCGGACGCGGGCATAAACGTTTATGCGGCCGCCACCTCCCAGACGTGCATATCCATGCTCATCGAGGAGAGAGACCTGCGGTTTGCCGAGAAGGTGTTGAGCAAGGCGCGAAGCAGCGTGGTCGACCGGATCGAGACCATGCGCGGGCTAGCCCTGCTGTGCCTGGTCGGTGAAGGGCTAGGGCAGAAGACGGGCATAGCGGGAAAGGTCTTCAGCATCGTGGCGGCCAATGGAACGAACGTCAGCCTGATCTCCGCAGGGGCATCGACCACCGCCCTCACGTTCACGGTGAGGAGAGAGGACCTGGAACTTACGGCAAGGACGATCCACCGTCAACTGTTCAGACCTGACTCCTGATGAGCAAGGCCGGGACCGGTAACCATCCTATTAGACGAGACGTTCGGCCGGTTGACAGGTGCCTTCTCGGATCAGACATGCCGATACGGGCGATGTTGCGCGCGGCATCGGGATCGGCAGTTAGTTCGAGTCCACAGTTGATGAGCCTGAACACGCTTCCCTTTCTTCTATCAATATCAATATGCCCACATTTGGAACTATCCCGAGAAGTGTGTAGTGCATCGACCTCGACCATTTACGGCATATCGATCGGTTGTCCGCCTCCTCGTTGAAGCTCTTGTCTTGATGGCCCCATCGCGAAGAGATGCTGGATGCAAGCGTGCATGTTTCCATCGTTCACAACTTGAGATGCACGGTGCGTCGCTTTCTGCCACGATCCATATGTGAATGGGGTAGGAGGGATGATGTTAGATATATTATTTATAAAACATATTAATTCATGCCCTCGAACCCATCCCACCCTAATTCTTAAGAGTAGGGGAGGGGGTATCCTTGAGGTTAACCCATGAGCGGTTCAAGTGCTGACATTGGTCTGGTCGCATTCCAGGGAGAGAGAGGCGCGTTCTCCGAGGACGCCGCGGTCCGCTTCTTCGGCGAGGTCGATACGCTTCCCTGTCCTGACTTCGAGAGCGTGTTCCGCGCAGTCGATGAGGGCAGGGCCAGCCGGGCCGTGGTGCCTGTCGAGAACTCGGTGGAGGGAAGTGTCACCGCAGTGAACGACCTTTTGCTGGAGAACGATCTGGTGATCGTAGGGGAGGTCATGGTGAAGGTCGCCCATTGCCTCATCGGCCGCAACTCCTCTGGCATCGATCGGATACGCAGGGTGTATTCACATCCCCAGGCCCTGGGCCAATGCCGCCGTTTCCTGGCGAAGCATCCTCTTTGGGAGAAGGTGCCATCGTTCGATACCGCGGGAAGCGTCAGGATGGTGCGGGACAGGGGCCTGCCTGATGAAGCGGCCATAGCGTCCCGCCGCGCGGCCGAGGTCTATGGCATGGACATCTTGCTGGAGAACATTCAGGACAGCGATGACAATTGCACCCGCTTCTTCGTGCTTCAGAAGACCCAGCGTCTCCTCGACAAGGGCGACAAGACCTCCCTGGTGTTCGCCACTCGAAGCGGACCAGGAGCGTTGTACGAGGCGCTGGGATGCTTCGCCTCGCGGGGCATCAACATGACCAAGGTGGAGTCGCGACCTCGCAGGGGAAGGGCGTGGGAGTACGCGTTCTTCTTGGACATCGACGGGCATGCCGACGAACCGAACGTTGCCGATGCCCTTGCCGACCTGGTCCGCAGAGCGGTCTTTGTAAAGGTGCTGGGAACGTACGAGCGAGCGAAGCCCATCGATCGGTAGCGTCACGGCCAGTCCTTGCACCGCATCCTCTCGACTATGGAGAGGCCCAGGGACAGGGCCGTCTCACCATATCCCATTTATCGAGCATTCAGCGGCGATTCGCCGAAAGACGGGAACGCACTGCCGGCATCTAGCGACATCATGATGCGATAAAATGCGATGGATCGATGCTCGATGAGGTCCGCGGATGGCGGCATCATCTTCCCCTTATCAACTCTCCGATCGTGCGGAATTCCCCTGCCCAGTAGATGAGCGCGCGCTCCCGGTCATACCCATCCGCCACATGGGCAGCTATAATCTCGCCTATGAACCATGTATGGTCGCCCGTGTCGAAGTTCTGCACCTTCCGGCACTCGAAGCTGACCGGGCACTCCTTCAATGTTGGCGTTCCCACACGGGTACCGGGGACGGCGGTCAGGCCGGTCTCCTCCAACTTGTCTACCTCCTTGCCGGACTTCTCACCGCAGAAGAGGGTCTCCTCCACGAGCTCCTTGCAGGGAAGGTTTACAGTGAAGTCCGGTGAGCGGTGCAGCAGCTCATGACTGTACCGGCATGGGGATATGCCGATACCAAGGAGGGGAGGGTGGAAAGAGAATGTGTGGACCAGGGATACAGTGATTACGTTCTTCTCTTCCTTTCCTACCACAACGAGGGCGATGGGGAAGGACGGGAAGGTCCGGATAGCACGGACAGGATTCATCTCAGACTTGCTTGACATGCTCTCGGTCGTGGATGCCAAGAATCAATCATAAAGCCTCGCTTACTTATTTCGTCAAATTCATATCTATAAGTTCATATCAAGGAGCATGGCACCAAGAATTGGCATCATTGGCGGCACGGGCGTATATGATCCGAAGATGTTCGACATTAAGGACAAGGTCGTTCTATCGACACCGTATGGAGCTCCGTCCGATGCCATATTGGTCGGGGAGATGGATGGAATAGAGGTCGCGTTCCTGTCCAGGCATGGCAGCGGCCATGTGTATCCTCCGCACCGTGTCAACTATCGTGCCAATATCTGGGCCATGAAGCATCTTGGCGTTGAAAGGATAATCTCCCCCTGCGCGGTCGGCTCCCTTCAGGAGAACTTCCATCCCGGGGATATAGTCATCGTGGACCAGTTCATCGACTTCACCAAGAAGCGGGAGTACACGTTCTATGACGGAGCCAAGACCGTCCACATATCCACCGCGGACCCGTTCTGCAAGGAGATGAACGCCCTGTTCGCAGCCGAGGCCAAGCATATGGGGCTGCCGGTCCATGAGGGCGGCACCTACCTCTGCATCGAAGGTCCAAGGTTCTCGACCAGGGCCGAATCTCGCATGTTCCGCAACTTCGCAGACATCATCGGCATGACCCTGGTGCCAGAATGCCAGCTTGCCAGGGAGGCGGAGATATGCTATACCTCGTTGGCCACCATCACCGATTATGATGTCTGGGCGGAGAAGCCCGTGGACCTCGCCACCGTGCTGAAGATCATGGCGGAGAGCGTGGACAGGGTCAAAGAACTGATCGCCGCGACCCTGAGCAAGATCCCCGCCGAAAGGAAGGTTTGTGAGTGCCCGCATTCACTGGAAGCGGCGGGCGCCTGAAAGGGTCTGAAAGATATCGAGGAAAGCTCATCCGGGGATGTTGGCGCATCCTCCGGGTAGCGCCTCACTCGCTCAACTTTTCCCGGTACCCAGCGGCGTCAAGAAGGCCCTCATACTCGGATGGGTCCTCCATCCGGATCACTGCGAGCCAGCCATCTTCATAGGGTGACTCGTTGAACCTCTGGGGAGCGTCCTCGAGCTCCTCGTTGACCTCCACGATCTCCCCACTGACAGGCGCGTTGATGGCAGCCACCGTCTTGACGCTCTCCACTTGGCCTATAACGTCCCCCTGGCGGACCTTCATTCCCACCTTGGGCAGCTCCACGAACACTATGTCGGTAAGCTGATGCTGCGCATGATCCGTGATGCCTACCCGAACGTTCTCACCTTCGGCCTTGGCCCATTCGTCGTTCACGGTGTATTTGAGATCGTCCCTGACTTCACTATTGTCGGCCATGCTCTCCCTTTGCGCCTTCCATCACATCCCAGATATTTAACCAGTTCCTGGGCACGTCGTTGTTGCGGAAAAGGTCAAATAATCATCCAACATTGGAACGACCCATGAGGATCGTGGTCCGCGGCGTCGTACAGGGGGTGGGCTTCCGGCCGACGGTGTACCGCATCGCGACGTCCATGGGCCTCAATGGTTGGGTGCAGAACAACGGTTCGAACGTGATAATAGCGGTCGACCGCGACGCCGATGAATTTGTAAAGAGGCTTCATGAAGAGCTGCCACCTCTCGCCCGCCTCGACTCCGTGGAGATCGTGGAGGGCGACGTGCACGACGAGGGATTTCACATCGTGCCCAGCTCGGTCGGGCAGCGCGGTGTCGGCATCCCCAACGACTCGGCGATGTGCGATGATTGCCGCCGGGAGATGTTGACGCCAGGCGGCCGCCGGTACCACTATCCCTTCACCAACTGCACCAACTGCGGAGCCAGGTTCACCATCATCGAGGATCTGCCGTACGATCGTGGCAAGACGTCCATGCACGAGTTCCCAATGTGTCCTGAGTGCCGCGCCGAGTATGACGACCCCTCGGCCAGAAGATTTCATCATCAGACCATATGCTGTCCGAGATGCGGACCTCACTACTACCTGCTGGATGAAGAAGGCAAGCGGATCGCCGCCGATGATCCGGTGGCCTACTTCGCAAAGCAGATGGAAAGGGGCGCCATCGGGGTGGCGAAGAGCTGGGGGGGCATGCATCTATGCTGCTCCCTTGCCACGTTGCCAAGGCTGAGGAGATGGTATCGCCGCGAGCAGAAGCCGTTCGCGGTGATGGTGCGCGACATGGAAGCCGTTCGCAGATATGGGCGGCCGGATGAGCATGAGGAGGAATTGCTTAGGTCCCCCCACCGACCAGTGGTCCTGGTCCCGCGAACGGGGGATCCCATGAACGACCTCATATCCCCGGGCCTGGGCAACGTAGGGCTCTTCCTCCCATATACGGAGATGCAGCATCTGCTGTTCCATCATCTAAAGGAAGATGCGCTCGTCATGACCTCGGCGAACACGCCAGGCGAGCCTATGGTGCTCCGTGACAGCGACGCTCTGGACCTGAAGGCGGAGCTGTATCTGCTTCACGATCGGGAGATCTTGAACCGTTGCGATGATTCCGTGGTCCGCTCCTTCGGCCGAAATACGTTCTTCCTGAGGAAATCCCGCGGGCACATACCTTCGCCCATCGATGTCGGGTTGAAAGGTTCTGCGGTGGGGGTCGGCGCGCAGGAGAACCTGGCGGGGGCGGTGATAAAAGATGGGCGGATGTACACCACCCAGTACATCGGGGATGGCGATTCGCCAAGAGTGATAGATTTTCTTGATGCGTCGATAGGGCATCTCCGCCGTCTGCTCGGCGTCGATGAACTGGACGCGGTAGGCGTGGACCTGCACCCCGGATATACCAATCGGAGGATGGCGAAGGAGATGGCGCAGAGCGCGGGTGCGGAGCTTGTAGAGGTGCAGCATCATTGGGCCCACGCCGCCGCCCTCATGCTGGATGCGGGTCTCGATGAGATCGTATGCCTGACCCTGGACGGCACTGGATATGGCGCCGATGGTCAGGCATGGGGGGGTGAGGTCCTCCACGCCACGTTCGACGACTACGAACGAGTGGCCCACCTGGAAGGTTTCCCGCTGCTCGGCGGGGAGATGGCGGTCAGAGACCCGCGTCGCCTCGTCTTCGCGCTGTCAGCAAGGGCGGGGCTTCCCCTGCCGTACTTCAGCGAACGCGATGCGTCGGTGCTGATCAAGCTCATGGACCGCAGCGTGACCACCACGGGTTTTGGCCGGGTGCTCGATGCCGTGTCCTGTTACCTCGACATATGTCAGGTGAGGACCTACGACGGTGAGCCGGCGATGAAGCTGGAGCCATATCTCGAAAGGGGTTCGCGAACGGTCCCCATGAAGGCTGAGCTGCGTTCAGGCATCGTCGGGACCGTGGACCTGTTCCGCCAGCTAGCAGATTCGAAGGGGTCGAAGGAGGATCGTGCACACTCGTTCACCGCCGCCCTGCTCGAGGCCCTCGTGGACGCCGCGGCGGACGATGCATCGGCGAGCGGCGTCAAGGACATTGGTCTGACCGGCGGGGTGTCCTACAACACCACCATATGCTCATTGGTCAAGTCCATGGTAGAAGAGAGAGGATTGAGGTTCGTCTGCCCCGACCGCCTGCCCAATGGGGATGGCTGCATCTCCAGCGGACAGGCGGCGGTAGCCTTGAAAAAGACGAGGAACTAAGAGCTTAACGGCCGTCGACGAGCAGGGGCAGGGGCTTGTCGAACCATTTCGTGGGGCCGATATCCCTGACGCACTTGCCCAGGCAAGCGCCTTCCTTTGGCGAGGGCGCTATGGTCCACTTCTCATCCTCTCGCTGCAGCCAGAGGGTGGCACCTGGGAAACCTTTCTCGGGGACCCACTTCTCCGCGACGATCTTCTCCTCCTCTTCATCCTGCTGCTCGGCCAGCATTCGGCCGACTGCAGCGGTCATCTCATGGACCTCGCTGATATCGCCCTGTACGAACTGCAGGTCAAGCAGGAACTCGTAAAGCTGCCTCAGGCGGACACCGTCATGGACCTTGAAGGAGCCCCTCCGCACGTCCTCAAGGAGACGTTGGGTGGAAGAACCCAGTGCTTGGTATTTCTTCGCGAGCGAGAAGAATTCATCGGTTGTAATGTTCATTTCTATTCTCCATCCCTTTTAAGTTGTTGTCCCTCGATTTGTCCATCAACCTTCAAAAAGGTTCTAACCTGATTATCAAATGCGAGTTCAGTAAAGTAAGAAGATGACACGAATATGTGGATGGGAATTTTTGATTAAATCACACTAGAAATATTTCCCTTCGAAGAATTTGTTTCTGGGGGCCGGCGGTGCAAGTGATTCCTAGAATCAATGACAAGGGGATATATCGCCCCGCCGACCCTTTCCAGCCCGTCCGCCGACCCATGGGGACTAGAGCATGGCGCCGCGCGGCGACCGCTCTCGATCCTCGCCAATGGTCATGGAACGGTATCCCTCGTCGGCACCGATATTCACTGCCTTTTTATCTACCTTCTGCTCCTCCTTCGTTCTGGAGCAGTTCCAAAAGGACGGCCGCACTGTTCCTTTCGACATCGCGAGCGGCGAACACCAACGTCAGGTTACCGCGCTTCGAGAGGGATGCCGGGCGATCCAATAGCCCCTTGTCCACCTCACGAGAGTAGCGCTCCTTGAACTCCTCCCATTTGGAGGGATCGTGGGAGAACCATTTCCTTAGCTCGGTCGAGGGGGCGATCTCCCGGCACCAGTGGTCCACCTTCGCCTCCTCCTTGCTAACCCCCCGTGGCCAGAGTCTTTCCACGAGCACCCTGGTCCCATCATCAGGTGACGGCGCCTCGTAGACCCTCTTGATCTTGATCACGATGAGAACATTGCCTGAAGATGCTTATCTCATTAACGAAGAGCGTTCATGCGTTTCGTAGCTTGCAAGGGCGAGTGTTCCAGGCGGAGAGGGGTCGTCAAGGAAGGTTTATTAGTATCGCTAAATATCACGACCAATAAAATGGTGGGTTGATTTGAACACTCTCATAATATTGCTGGACGGGGCCGCTGATGATAAGATCCCCGAGTTCGATGGTCGCACCCCGCTAGCATCGTTCGAGAAGCCTTTCATGGACATGGTGGCGAGCAACGGCATCATGGGCTGGACCGAAAGCCGCCCATATACACATCTCTATCTCCTGGAATTCTTTACAGGGAAGAGGCTCGACACCCCCCGGGGACTGGTGGAAGCCGTCGGCCTAGGTGTCCCCGTGGACCCGAATCAGGTTGCCTATCGGTTCTCTCCCGCATACTTCTACGAGTCGAACGTAGACTGGGCATATCGTGTGACCCCGGAACTGAGCTCATCGCTCCAAGATGCCATGGTTCGCAACCTTGACATGCTGGGAGACCTCAATCCCAGACTTTACTTCTACGAGGATGGAAGGGGGGTCATGACGGTCGACACGGAGGATGTGGTGCCGTTCCCCATGCCCCCTACGCCCCCATCCAGTTCTAAATTCCCCATGCATCACTTCGGCGACTACATCCGCAAGGTGGCCTCAGAGATGGATGGGTTGTCCATCATACCCTGGGGAGGCGGCTCCCTGGCAAAGCTGAACGGTCACGCGGCCATCCCCGAGGTCAAGAACATGGTCATGATCTCCAAGAGCCCCTCCGCACTGGGCGTGGGAGGCCTGCTCCACGTTCGCCGCGACGTGGTGGACAACATGTGGAGCGGATTCCAGGAAGCGTTCAGACTGCTCCAGTCAGGCGACGTCTTCATGCATGTGGAGGAGACGGACGATATCAGCCACCGGCGTGCTCCTGACGAGAAGGTCGGCATGCTAAAGGAGGTCGACGACCTGCTCATGGAGAACCTGGATCGGCTCATCGGACATCGCGTGGCATTCATCGTCGATCACGGCACCTCATCGATCACCGGCCAGCATCTCAACATGAAGGTGCCTTTCGCCGTCTCCGAAGTGGTCGAGCCATCCGAACCGACCGTTCGGTTCTGCGAGAACGAATATAACTACACCCCTCTGGGCGATCTCGCCAAGGTCCTTCTTGATCACGGAACCCGATCAGACAGTCTATAAATATGACGAAGCCTTTCCTGTTGGATGTATAATCCAACTGAATGAGGCGCACACATGGCGTTCAAAGTACCTGACGATATCACCCTCTGCCTCAATGAGGACAGGGGAAGGGAGTTTCTAGAGAGGATTTGGAACAAGAAGGCAGCATATTGCTGCGTCATAGGGAACACCGAGACCGCCAAGATCCCGGGAGTTTCCGCCGCCGGGGCCGACCCTGCCGCGACCGACTTCACCCCGGCCGCCGACATGGAGCTGCTATACTTCGGTCGATGCAAATGCATCGATGGCGTTCCGATCACTCCGAGCGGGATACCCACGCCGGGCATCATCACGATGTCCGCCTTGAAGCTCGCCCCCATGCCCATCTTCGTCGTGAATGGCGGCGTCCGGGTCAGACCACATGTGCCCTGCATCGATGTCGATGGCACGGCGGGAGACGACATACGCACCGGCAAGGCGGTGAAGGGTGCTGAGAAGGCGTACGACCGCGCTCTTGTCGCCGGGAGACAGCTCGCCAAGATGGTCGATTACCTGGTGGTCGGGGAATCCATACCCGGCGGGACTACGACCGCCCTGGGAGTCCTGACCGCATTGGGATATGATGCCAGCGGAAAGGTCGCCAGCACATTCCCCGTGAATCCGCACGAGCTCAAGGCGCAGGTCGTCGCGGAGGGCATCGCCGCCAGTGGCCTAAGTCCGGAGGCATTGAAGAACGATGCCATGGCCGCGGTACAGGCCGTCGGAGACCCCATGATGGCACCGGCGGCCGGCCTCATCGCCGGGGCCGCGGAGAGCATCCCCGTCCTCATGGCTGGCGGCACCCAGATGGCGGCGGTGCTGGCGATCATCAGGTCCATGGACGACACCGTGCTGGACAATCTTGCCCTTGGCACGACCAGATGGATCACCGAGGACAAGACCTCCGATCTGAGGGGGATCGTCTCCCAGATAGGCAACGTGCCAGTCATGGCAGCTAATCTGAACTTCTCCCTGTCCCGCTACGACGGCCTCCAGGTATACGAGACCGGTCTGGTCAAGGAAGGTGTCGGAGCAGGGGGCTCGGCCATCGCGGCCATGGCCGCCACTGGTGGAAAGGTCACATGCCGCTCGCTTCTCGACGAGATCGAGAAGAACTATACCCGCCTGGTCTCCAGACGGTGAGGCTGCCAGACAACGGCCCGCCCGGCAGCACTGGCCGAGGAAGGGTGGACGGATCCTTTTCCGCCCTTCACAAAGGTCCGATGCTCCGCTCGGCGGGCGACATATGCGGCTCATCCCGCCACATCTTCACATCACCTATTTTTTCCCCGACCCTCGCACGTCACATTTGAACCCTGACCGCGCCTGTATGAGTGCAAATGACCGCGACCATATGAGTGCCAAAGGGGGAGGGGGGGGGATCGTATGAGCGATCGGTTCAAGGGCACCATAGGCATCGATATCAGGGAATCCGTTCCCGACTGGGAGAAGTTTGAGCAGCCGAAGGCTCCAGAAGGTTCCCCCAACATCCTGTTCATCGTATGGGACGATGTCGGATTCGGGGCGATGGAACCTTTCGGAGGGAGCATAGAGACACCGACGATGGAACGTCTGGCGGAGAACGGGATCTCATACTCTCAGTTCCACACAACCGCCCTTTGCTCCCCTACCAGGGCGTGCCTCCTGACCGGACGGAACCACACCACGGTGGGGATGGCATGCATCGAAGAGGCTTCCACTGGCTTTCCCGGCTCCAGTGGCCGGATCCCCAACGAGACGGCCACGCTGGCAGAAGTGCTGGTCGAAAGAGGCTACAACACCTATGCCCTGGGCAAATGGCACCTCGTCCCCGAGGAAGAGGCCAACATGGCCTCCTCTAAACGAAACTGGCCGACTGGCAGGGGGTTCGAACGGTTCTACGGTTTCCTGGGCGGTGAGACCAGCCAGTGGTACCCTGACCTGACATACGACAATCATATGATCGAACCGCCAGCAAAGCCGGAGGAAGGCTATCACCTGAGCAAGGACCTCGCGGACCAGGCAATAAAGATGATCCGGGACTCCAAGCAGGTCGCTCCAGACAAGCCGTTCTTCATGTTCCTATGTCCAGGATGTGCCCATGCCCCGCACCAGGTCTGGAAGGAATGGGCGGACCGATACAGGGGGAAGTTCGACGACGGCTACGAGAAGTATCGGGAGGTCACCCTGGAGAGGCAGAAGAAGATGGGACTATTGCCTCCGGAGACCGAACTTACGCCGATCAACCCGCTCATCGAAGAGAAGGGGCCTGACGGCCAAGAATGGCCAGCGCTGGACACCGTACGGCCATGGGACTCGCTCACCGACGATGAGAAAAGGCTGTTCGCCCGGATGGCAGAGGTTTACGCCGGGTTCGTGTCATATACCGACGATCAGATTGGCCGGATCATCGACTACCTTGCCGAGTCGGGGCAGCTGGATAACACCATCATCGTGGCCCTGTCGGACAAGGGGGCCAGCGGCGAGGGAGGGCCGAACGGCTCGGTGAACGAGAACCTCTTCTTCAATGGCATACCGGACGATATCTCAAACAACCTGAAGCACATCGACGATCTGGGAGGGGTCGGTACCTACAACCACTACACGACCGGATGGGCCACGGCGTTCTGCACCCCGTTCAAGATGTTCAAGCGCTACGCGGCGTGGAGCGGAGGGACCTGCGACATGCTGATCGTATCTTGGCCCAAAGGCATCAAGGGGCGGGGGATCAGACATCAGTACCATCACGTGATCGACATAATGCCCACGATACTGGATTGCCTGGGCATGTCCATGCCGGATTCGGTGTAGGGATACACCCAATGGCCCCTGGAGGGAGTGAGCATGCGATATACCTTCGACGATGCGCATGCCCCCACCCTTAAGGACTTCCAATACTACAGCATGCTGGGCAGCCGGGGGATATGGAGAAAGGGGTGGAAGGCCAGCACGACCCATCCGACCCTCAGCGACTGGGGACATTTTGGCCAGGACCATTGGGAGCTATACCATACCGACGTAGACCGCTCGGAGTCAAGGGACCTGGCGGCCGAGCATCCTGAGATATTGGAGGAGCTCAAGGCACTCTGGTTCGCCGCGGCAGGGAGGTTCTCCGGGCTGCCAATCGACGACCGGGGGGTGGTCGAGCTGCTCACCACGCCTAGACCCCATCTGGCGGGGAAGGTGTATAGGGCGACCTACTTCCCAGGTACGGATCCCGTACCGGAAGCAGTTGCCCCCAATATACTCAACCGCTCATACAAGATCGGTGCGCTGGTGGACATCCCGCCGACAGGGTCGGAAGGCGTCCTGTTCCACGAAGGTACTCGCTTCGGAGGACATGTCCTGTACATCAAGGAGGGACATCTGAACTATTCTTACAACTTCGTCGGGATGGAGACGATCACGATCACCTCAGATGAGGAGGTCCCGGCAGGCAAGGACATCATCCTAGCGGCCGTCTTCGACAAGGAAGGCGAGGAGGCTGGAGGCGCGGCCTTCGGAACGCTGACCCTGTACATCAACGAGGAGAAGGTCGGGGAGGGCAGGATACGAACCCAGCCCAGCCGGTTCGGTCTGGGCTCATACATCACGGTGGGCCGCGCCTATGGGGCAGGGGTGATCGAGGATCTGCCGGGAGAGCATCCTTGGACGTTCACCGGGACCATCGACAGGGTTACGATCGACATTTCAGGACGGCAATATGTGGACCTCGAGAAGGAGGCCCGTGCCATACTGGCTCGGATTTAGGCCTGCTTCACCGATCGTAGCCATTTCGGCGACGCCGGGCAGGGTCGTCCGAGAGCGTAGAGGCCCGTTCCCATGTGCTCATCCCCGCCTTTCAACGCGCATGCCGGTGCATGAACGTGCGATGTCCCGGGCGCTATGGCCGCGCGCCATGCCCCATGCCATGGCCGTCATTGCCGGGGAGATGTGTTCCAGGAACTTGCGGAGACCAGGGCAGAGATAGTTCATCCCTGGATCGCCGTCGGGCGCTCGAATGAAACGGTTCCGCGGGCACTCTCCGGTGCAGGCGAACAGGAAGCGGCACCGCTTACAGGCATCCGGCATCCCCAGGGCCTTCTCCTGTCCAAATCGAGACTGCCGCTCGGATAGCACCATGTCGATCAACTCGGTCCGGTGTATGTTCCCCAATCTGTGCTCGGGATACACGTAATGGTCACATGAATAGACGCTCCCATCGTGCTCGATGACCAGGGACCTGCCGCACGTCCTGGCCAACGTGCATGTCGGCGGGGGCAATCCCATCCACGCTCCCAGCGCCGCCTCGAAGTTGATGACGAACACCCTTCCCACATCCTTCCTGAACCACTCATCGAAGATGGCGATCAGGAAATCGCCATAGGCTTCCGGATCGACCGACCACTCCGTTACTAGTGAGCTCTCAGCCTCCGGACCATCTGTCGACCCGTCTGTGATCGGCCGAGCTTTAATTCCCCGGCCCTGGGGAGGCATCTCCTCGAACCCCTTGGGCTCCACGCAGGGGATGAACTGCATGTACCTAGAACCGATGACGTTGCGAAGGAACCGATATACCTGGAGGGGGTGGCGGGAGTTCGCCCGGTTCACGACGGTCAGAGTATTGAAATCCACACGGTGCCTGGCGAGAAGTCGAGACGCCCTGATGACCAAGGCAGAGGTCGGGTCCCCTCTCTTATCCCTCCGATAGACATCGTGCAGATGGCCGGGCCCATCGACGCTCAGGCCGACCAGGAAACCATGCTCATGCAAGAACCTGCACCACTCATCGTCCAGCAGGGTTCCGTTGGTCTGGAGGGTGTTCTCGACCATCTGACCAGGCCGCCTATAACGGTCCTGGAGCTCCACGGCCTTCCGGAAGAGGTCCAGCCCTGCCAGGGTCGGCTCGCCGCCCTGCCAGGCGAAGGTTACCGTCCCGGGGCCGTGAGATCCCAGATATTGACGGACGAACATCTCGAGAGTGATCTCGTCCATCGCCCGGTCCCCCCGGGGCATCATCCTCGCCTTTGACAGATAATAGCAGTACTGGCAAGCAAGGTTGCAGGACGGACCGCACGGTTTTATCATCATCTGATACGTAACATCTGGCCGAGCACTCAACGGCGTTTCCCCAGCTATCTAGCATTCCCTGGATTATTTAATACGGGAGGCGGACACCAAGCATTTGAACGCCCCTGGAGAGATCGTATGGCGGCCTGGCGGCGCAGACATGTGCCGTTCCTCATCGCATCGAGCGTTGCTCGATCATCATGGCGATGGGGTCGATCCCCTGTGGAGGACATATGGATGACGATCGAGTGCCTGCAAATGTGTCCAGACGGAGAAGCGCTCGCCCGATGCATCCTCGGCGCCTGCTTCATCTCGTTCGTTCCAGCAAAGGTAATATACCCCCACCATGCCTGAAAAATCACCGCTGCTGGCCGATCTCGACTGTTAGAAGGGTTCAGCAGACGGTCGCATGCGCGGATACCATCGTTGGACAGACGCTGTATTCGAGGCAGGGGAGATGCGGTCGGAACATGATGGAGGGCGGATGGCACGAGTGCCAGAAGTGAGCGTTCCAGATATCGGACCCTCACCTCTGCCGCATGCCAGTAGGACGATCTTCGAGCCACGGTGCGATGCTCGCGTGTCGGACGCAGAGCAGTGGAGGTCCGATGGGGAATGACCAGGGGTCCATGAGATCCCGGGCGAAAGGAAAGCGAGGGACCATCTCTCCAAAGATGACGTTCATAGGTCTCTGGTCCGCCCTGGTGCTCGTGATGGTCCTCATTCCCTTCATCAAGGGGCCGGCCGCCTCTCCCCTCTTCACGGTGCTGTTCATCGCCCTCCTCGGGACCGCCGTGATGACCATACAGGGCTGGAAGGGAATGAAGATCGTTGCGCTGTCGCTGTTCATCGCCTCCGCCGCCTCCCGACTCGCATTCTCCATGACCGAGGATGGCCTGTTAGAGCTTCTCTCCTTCATCTTCGCGTCAGCCACCCTGGCGTGGGTGACAATATTCCTGTTCCTGTCGCTGTTCAAGAGAAAGGAGGTCACTACGACCACCTTGTGGGAGGCGGTCACGGTCTACATATTGATCGGGATGACGTGGGCGAGCGTGTACACCATACTCGAGATCATATACCCTGGCTCGTTCGTGGACAGTGCGAATCCCAGTGAGTCGATGAACTTTCACACCTCGATGTATTACAGCTTCGTCACCCTGGCCACCCTGGGATACGGCGACATCGTGCCGGTGACCCAGGAGGCTAGAGGGCTGGTGATCGTCGAGGTGCTGACCGGCGTACTCTACATGGCCATACTGATATCGCGGCTGGTCGGCACATGGAGGCGTCATACGAACGGCGGGGACGAGAAGTGAAGATCAGTTCTCTTGCAGAGACAAGCGGTGGTTAGACAGGCTCGGTTGATGCCTCTCCCATATCCGGCCGCATTCGGCTCCCTCAGCATCCTATGGGTGGTGCTCGCCCTTCCGGCGGCGCAACAGCTCCTCTGCCACGACCATCTCCTCCCTGGTGTTCACATTGAGCCCGAACCGGTCATCCTCCATCACCATGAAACCCTGGCTTAGCGTCGCTCCCGACAACATCGTCTCTCGATGCACGATGCTGACGCCGCAGAGGACGACCTCACGGCCGTCGATGTCCAGGCAATAGGATGGCACAGCCCCGAGCGCCCTCACCATACTGGAAGGCACCGCCACCGACAAGGATTCGACGCCGGCATCGTCGAAGTGCACCAGGATCGATCCTATGCCCTGGGTGGTTATCAGCGGGAGATCGGCGGGGCAGATCAGGACGTGTTCCGACCGTACATGGGACAGGGCTTCCCTCAGGTCAGGAACGTATCCGGAACCGGAGGTCATGATCGCCTTTACGTTCCTTTCCTGGAGATGCTTCTCCGTCAAGGGCACGTTGCCGCTCACCGACACGTACACATCATCGATGCCAGTGGTCTGCTGGAGCGCATCTATCACGTAATCTATCATGGGCCTGCCGAGCAAGGGGACCATCGGTTTCTCCCCGGGCACGTCCTTCATGCGGCTTCCCCGCCCGCCGGCGGTCACGAGGGCATCTACATCGACCATGAGAGCACCGCCAGGGCTGTCAATAGGACCACCGCCTTGGATATCTCGTTGGTGGCGCCCATCAGGTCGCCGTTGACGCATCCGAAGCTGCGCATGGCCAACCTCGACATGGCCACCCCTAGCAATACGCTGACCGCGACCATGACGAAGATGGTGGCCGCGGTGACCTCGATCCGACCATGGGTCAGAGCGGTCAGCGCAAGGAACGGTGAGAGGAGCAGCATCGATAATGCCGATGATAGTATCACGGTCGATGGGGCCGCATTGCTCACGAACGGATTGCCCAGACCTTCTCGTGGCCTCCCGAAGGCGGCCACCGTGAACAGGGAGTTCTTGGCCAGCACCTCCATCGCGATCGGCACGATGTACAGCCATTCAGGGACGGATGCCAGGCTGGACGCTATCAGAAGGATGAAGAGGGAGGCGAAAGCGACCCCTCCCGCTCCCACTCTCGTATCCTTCATGGCAGACATCTTCTTCTCCATCGTCCCGGTGGCGATCAGGCCGTCGCCCAGGTCGATAAGGCCATCGAAATGGAGGAAGCGGTTCAGCCCATGGACTGCCAGAAGGATGATGGCAGCGACTATCAGGCCGTTGAACACGTGGCCCAGGGCATAGAACAGAGTCCCGGCCACCAGGCCGTAGAACAGACCGATCACCGGCACGGTCCAGAATCGTCTGGACAGGTGGGTCACATCGTCTCCAGTGATCTCGACGGGGATTATCGTGAACAGCGAGAACTGTGCCTTGATAAGGTTCAGGAGCCTAATCTGTCCTCACCTTCCAGCAGTTCGGTGTATACGCGCGACATGATGCTGCCTATCAGAGAGGCCACGATGTCATCGAGGAACGGTCCGAGCGTTCCGAGAACGCCAGGCTTCTTCTTGTCGTACCGGATGTACTCGAACAGTCCCTTCGTCCCCGCCACGTACTGCGACAACGCCATGCCCAGTAGTTCATCGGCCACCAGGTGTACGGGATCTTCCATGAAGCGGCCACCATCTAGGCCGAAGAGGGCGTCCTCCCTCCCCATCTCCTCCATCCTGATGGCGGCGCATATCATGGCGTTGACGTTGATGTCCTTCCGTAGGACGGAGAGATGGCGAAGGAACATCTGATGGATCATCTCCGAGTCCCAATCAGGATTGGGGACGTACAGCGCGGAGGCTGCCTCCCACATCTCCTTCTCGCCGACGCCCATCTCATCCAGCCGGGTGAGGAAGTCCTTGGGCCTCTTCCCGTTGCCCCACTTTATTACGGAGGCTCCCACGGCCGAACGGACCGCACGGGCGATGGCGATCCCCACGTCCGTAGCCGTGCCCGCATACTTGCTCCCCTGACCAACGGGACACGCCACAGACACGGCATCGCTGGTCGTCCCCGTTCCGTCGACACCGGTATCCATCAATGCGGCCGTCTTGGCCTCGGTCACGGTGATGAAGGCGTTGGCGAGCCCGCAATCCTCCAGCGGGACGTTGACCAGCACGAGGATGTTGATGGTCCCCGGCGGATTGCGGTCCACGGGCGGTCTGTGCCTGGGCAGGGTGTCCAGAACCTCCTTGGGCAGCCGCTCCCCCGCATACAGGGCGTTGGTCACCCCTGCGGTCGCCACGGCGATCGCCTGCACGCCGTTGACCTCCTCTTTGCTGACGGTTATGACGCGTCGGATGTCGGCCGCCGTCATGAACCCTACCGCGTGCGTCGGGACGTTGAACTTTCGACACTGCTGCTCCATGTCATCCTCGGGAAACGAGTTGTCATAGCCGAGCGGTACCTCGTAGAAGAACACCGTATCGCTTTCCGCGAACCCGCCGTTCCTGATCGTGGAGCTTAGAAGCCTGCATCGTTCCGGCAATCTTATGATGGCAAAACCTTCGTTGCCATTGTCCATCATTGTAACGTCGATATCCAGATCGCTCATTCCCTCACCCTATCAGGCCAAGTAGCCAATTCTCCACTGAAAGCTGGACATGTATTCCCAGCAGTGTAAATAAAGGAAGCAGGACCAAGAGGAAGAACAATGCCGCGGTCACCTTCATGACCTTGATCGTATCTAGGATGACGGTGGGATCGTCGGGAACGCTTCCGGTCCCCATGGCATAATATCCTTCCTTCTCGAAACGGACCCCGAGCCCTCCGGCGATGGTGGCCATGGGCCATCCCTTGTTCGGGGAAGAGGTCTGCCTCCGGTCCCTCAAGGCGGACCTCCACCCGTTGCGCCAGTCCTTCCCCAGCAGGGCAAGGGACAGTACTATGAACGGCAACGAAAGGCGAGCGACGAGGTAATGCATGGCGTCGTCCAGCCTGGCTGCGAACCAGCCAACGTTGCGGTGCCTCTCCGACAGATAGCCGACCATGCCGTCTGCTGTGTTCGTCACCCTGAGCATTATCGCGCCAGGGATCCCGGCCAGGCCGAAGTAGAACATGGGAGACAATACGCTGTCCACAAGGTTCTCCGACACCGTCTCGGCAGCGCATGAGATCACATGCGGTCGATCGAGGCGATTCACGTCCCGCGATACGACCATGGATACCTTCTTCCTTGCAGATTCGAGATCGCCCCGTTGAATATCCTTGACCACAGGTGCCGTGTGCGTCTCAAGGGAGCGTATCGCGAACATGGTCTTGAACACGATCGCTGATGCGACCGCCCAGACCGCCGCACCCAGCAGTTCCCGCGTCAATGAGAGGATGAAAGAGAACGATATGATGAACAACAAGGCGGGCAGCAGGACCATCAGGACGCCTGAGGCCTTCTCCCTCGCCTTGATTCCCCGTCGCGTGCGATGGTCTAGATACCCGATGACCCGGCCGATCCATACAACCGGATGAAAGCGGTTCGGCGGCTCGCCGAACGCAAGGTCAATGACCAGTGCCAGCACTGGTATCGCAATGGCATATGGCAGGAGTTCCAAATCACGACCGTCCTTGGGCAATATCATCGACGGCGCAAGAGAGCGCGTCCAGGAACTCGTCGTTCAGGTCAGGGGTCTTGATGCAGAACCTCGTGTAGTTCGAGCAGCAGCCTCCGAATGAGGAACAGTCGCGGACCAGTATGCCATGGTGCAGCATGTGGCGGCGGAATTCGGTGGATGATATACCGAGCGAGCCGAGGGGGGCGAAGAAGAAGTATGAGTCTGGCAGGGGAACCTTTCCCATCATGCTCTCGACCCGCGCATGCATGCGTCGCTTCTCCCCTTCCAGCATCTTGACCGCTCGTTCCACATGCCCCTGCTCCTCCTCCATCAGCCTTGTCGCAACCCTCTGCTCGATTGTTCCCAGATTCCAGGTGAGCCGGGCCGTATCGATGTATCGCAACATGGCCTTCGGCCCGAAGCCGTAGCCCACCCTCAGCCCTGGCATGGCGAAGGACTTGGTGAAGGAACGGATGATGAACAGGTTCTCATGACCTTCCACCTCTTGGACGAGGGATAGTTCCTTGGAACGGGAGGAGAGTTCCAGCAGGGTTTCGTCCAGGAAGACCAGCGTCTCCTTCCTGGCCGCTTCGGCCACCAGATCTAACAGGTCCCTTCTGCTCACCATGCGGCTGGTAGGATTGTTGGGGTTGCAGATGTAGACGGCCTTGGCCCCATCCAGCTTGGCAGCCAGTTCGGCAACGTCCAGGGCGAAGTCATGCTCTTCAGGAAGAACGTGATCCACCAGCCTGGCGCCCATCAGACGGCATCCGAATGCGTACTCGGCGAAGGTGGGCCTTGGCATCACCACCTTGTCGCCAGGGGATATGAAGACCTCGGGGAATAGCCTGATCAGCTCTGCCGATCCCGCTCCGACTATGATGTTCTCCATGCCGACGCCATAGCGAGAAGAGATCGCCTCCTTCAATCGGGCGCAGCAATCGTCTGGATAGCAGTGTAGGTCGCTGGCCGCTTCGTTGATGTAATCCTTCAGGCGAGGGGGCGGACCGAGGGGGTTCACATTGGAGCTATAATCGTTGACATCGGGGTTGTCCCACACGTCTCCGCCATGGAGGGGGCGGACCATGGCCCCCAGCTCCGGGCGGACGGCCCTATCTATCATCCTTATCTCTCCTGGTCCTCCGCGGTATGGCGAAGATGTTGTCCCCGTCCTTTATCACTGCCACATCCACGCCGTATACGTCCGCGACTATCTCTGGCGTGATGACCTCCTCCGGCGTGCCCATGGCCACGATCTTTCCCCTGGACAGTATCATGACCTTGTCGCAATACTTGGCCAGAAGGTTGAGGTCGTGCGAGGCTATCACGATGGTCACGTTCCCCGAGAGCATGTCGCGCAGATGCTCCATGACCTCCAGCTTGTACCGGAGGTCAAGGTGTGCCGATGGTTCATCGACCAGCATGATGCGGGGGCATTGCACCATGGCCTTGGCCAACAGCACCCTCTGCCCCTCGCCGGACGAGAGCTCGGAGAAGCGGCGGTTCCGAAGATGTTCGACACCATACTTCTTCATGGCCTCGACCACCAGCCCTTCGTCCTCCCGGGAATCCCACCACATTCCCTTGGAGAACGGATATCTGCCCAGGGCGACGAGTTCCTGCACGGACAGGTTGAAATCCTCATTGAACTCGGTCGGCACATTGGCACAGATGCGGGCGATCTCATCGATCTTCAGCTTGTTCAGGTCCTGCCCTTCCATGAAGATGGTGCCACGTCTCGGCTTCAGGATGCCGTTCATCAGGCGGAGCAGGGTGCTCTTCCCCGAGCCGTTCGGGCCTATGAGGCCGATGAGCTCCCCGCTTCGGATCTCGAACTGGACATCGTTCAATAGATCCGATCCATTGTATCCGAACCGAATGCCATCGATGAGCAGGGAGACAGTTGACTCAGCCGCCATATTCCTTCCCCCTCTTGATAAGCAGATAGATGAAGAACGGAGCCCCGACCATCGAGATGATGGCCCCGATGGGCAGCTCCATTGGCCGGAACAATATTCGTGCGAATATGTCCGCAACCAGAAGAACATTGGCTCCCAGCACCATCGACGCAGGAATGAGCAGGCGGTGATCGCCACCCACAAGCATCCGGGCAGAGTGGGGAACTATCAGGCCAAGGAAGCCGATGATGCCGCAGAAGGCCACCGAAACGCCCGTTAGGACCGACACGATCAGTATGGAGAGGGTCTTGAACCTCTTCACATCAAGCCCCAGATGGCGTGCATGCTCATCCCCCAGCAGGACGACGTTGAGCTCTTTTGCATACAGCAAGAGGACGAGGGAGAGCACCATCACAGGCAAGATCGTCAGAAGCGCCTCTGTCGAGGAGATGTATGAGAAGGAACCGTACAGCCAGAACAGAGCCCCATGGAGCGCCTGGTCCTCGCTGAACACTATGATGATCGTGGTGAAGGATGAGATGGCGATGCCGACTATCACGCCGCTGAGGACATAGTTCATCGAACGGCCGCCCGTCGCCTCGGCCAAGCTCATGGTGACGAAAAAGGCGGCGATCGCGCCGATGAAGGCCGCCACGGGCGTTGTGAACTCCGCCAATGATACGATGGATATGCCGGCCAAGAGCGACAAGGTGGCGCCAAGCGCCGCCCCGGAAGAGATTCCGGTGACATACGGATCCACCAACGGATTCCGTATGAGGGCCTGCATGACCACGCCGGACACCGACAGGCCGATGCCCACTCCGATTATGGCGACGGACCGTATCATCCTGGACCAGATGATATGCTCCATGGGGTTGCCATGCTCAGGGCCGAAGTTCACGATGATGTTCCACATGTGGCCCAAGGTTTCATAGAAAGGTATGTCCACCGCGCCCAGCGCCCACGAGATCATCAAAAATATGAAGAGGGTGAGTAGGCCAACGCCCATGACCAATGCGAGCTTTAACTTCGCCTGGTCTACCATGGACCGTTCCTTCACTACTACTTCTTCCATACCTCACACCCTCCAGGGAGCCGGTTCCTCATGCTCATCACGCCTGGGCGAATGGCGCGGCGACATATAATTACACCCGTCTGACCGCAGTCGTGCCGTAGAAGGTTTGGGCTCCGAGGTTCTGCTCGGGCAGGTATTCCAGGTACTCGTCGCCTATTTCGTTCGGTTCACCATCCTCATGATAGGGTACGCCACCGAGCTCCTCTGGATATAGCATGTGAGCCATCAGCTGGATCGCATCCGCCATCCTAACCGACTGCCGGTTGAAGATGTTCTCCGCCTGGCCATAGAGGTAGAATATGGCATTATTCTTCACCGCATCGCACTGGCTTAAGAATTGGTCCCTCTCGAAGAAGCTGGCCCAGTCATTGGGATCTGGAGCATTATCATTGGACATTACGGTGATGATGATGCAGTCAATATCCTTCCCCTTCAATGTGAGCTCCTCAGGGTTTAGGCGTTGCCAACCATTGGCATTATCGAAGATGTTGTTACCACCTGCCAGCGTGATGATCTCATTCACTGCGGTATCCTTGCCAGCGATAAAGATGCTTTCAAAGCTCTTATCGGCGTATGGAATGTACATCACGTTCTTTTTTTCATAATTGGCGACGGTGTCTGTTGTCTCCCTTATCTTGTTCTTCATCGACTCTATTATCTCGAGTGCTTTATCATATGTGCCTGTGACGTTGCCAAGAAGCCCGATGTTTACGTATGCGCTCCTCAGATCGACCTCGGGGAACATCTGAACTACGTTGATGCCGGATTCAATGAGCCTATTGGCTAGATTCCTGTGTGCTTCGATATCGTAGGCCACCAATACCAGGTCTGGTCTGTAGCTAACAACACTCTCGTAGTTTGGTGTATAGAAACCCCCCACTATCTTGTTGGCCTTATTCAGATTATTTACCGCTTCTGGATAATCGCAATATTGGGTCACTGCCACAAGCTTGTCGGCGAGACCCAGGGCGGCTACCATCTCGCTGAGCGAGGGCGAGCATGAGACTATCCGCTCCGGAGGCGAATCCATCGTGACATCCCTCCCTGCCGCATCCAATACCGATCCGGTAGTCCCCGATTTGATAAATCCGCTGGTGAACGCCACCGCCAAGACCGCCACCGCCATGATGGCGACCAGGATGACGGCGACCATCCTACGACCATTCTCATCCATCAGCTTTCCTCCGAGCGATCATCATCTCCGAATATTGGATGATACATCCAACTAAGTGTAAATGCTGGATTGTATATATTAGACTGTCGGGCCCTTTCTCCTTGGCCCTTTGACCTCACGAACTCCATCGTTCGGGCCGTTCAGAATAAAAAAGGGATCGCGCCTGCCAGGTGAAAGAATGTGAGAAGGGAGAATAGGTTTGGCTCAGATCGTGCGGACCCAGCCGAAGGGGTCTTCGATCTCCCCATACTGGATACCGGTGATCGTGTCGTACAGCTTCTGCGACACGGGTCCGATGCGACCTTCATTGACGATGGCGCTCTTCCCCTTGTGATGGATCTCGCCTATGGGCGATATGACGGCCGCGGTGCCGGTGCCGAACGCCTCCGTCATGCTTCCGTCCTCGATCGAGCTCATGACCTCGTCTATGGAGATGCGTCTCTCCTCGACGGTCATGCCCCAATGGCGGGCCAGCTGTAGAACGCTGTCGCGAGTGATGCCTGGAAGTATTGTTCCTCCGAGAGGCGGGGTGATGAGCGCACCATCCTTGACAAAGCATATGTTCATGGTGCCCACCTCGTCGATGTACTTGCCCTCTATGGCATCCAACCAGATTACCTGCGAATAGCCCTTGCGGTTGGCCTCGACCTGCGGCAGCAATGATGCTGCATAGTTCGCAGCGGTCTTGGCCTCTCCAAGTCCGCCGGGGCAGGCGCGCACGAAGCTGCCGGAGGTCATCAGCCTGACGGGGTTGAGGCCTTCCTTGAAGTATGCCGCCACCGGCGAGGTTATGATCAGGAACGAATAGTTTTCGGAGACCCTCACTCCGATGTACGAGTCGGTAGCGAATATCAAAGGCCGGATGTATAGGGCGGTGCCTCTGGCCTTTGGGACCCAATCACGGTCTTGATCCACTAGGGTCTCCACCGCCTCGATGAACGTTTCGTTATCGACCGTCGGTATGCAAACCCTCTCGCAAGAGTGCTTCATCCGCTCGGCGTGCTTGTCCAGTCTGAAGATGTTGATGCCGCCGTTCCGGTTCCGGAAGGCCTTGAGGCCTTCGAAGACCGTTTGCCCGTAGTGCAAGGTGCTCAGGGAGGGAGGTACCTGGATAGGTCCGTAGGGAACTATCTCGGGTTCATTCCACTTTCCATGGGAGTAGTCCATCCTGAACATGTGGTCGGAGAATATCTCCCCAAAATGAAGATGGTCGAAGTCGACCTCATCTATCCTGCTAGCTTCAACTCTACGGGTCTTTATTGTCACGGTATCGCCACGCGCGGAAGGGGGTAAAGCCTAGGTCATATTTACGCGTGACTGTCATTGTCACGCCCGGGAAACAATAATCGAGGGGTCGCGGCAGTGGTCCCCTATCACGTCTGGGCCTTGGTGCCCATCGTAGGGGACCCTGCGATCGGATACTTACGTCTCGCTTGAGCTATGTCGTCCAGTACAGCCCATCCGTCCGTACCTAGGAGTGATGGATCCACCAGGAAGGGGTCCACCCTCTCCATGGACTCCACCTCGACGAACACCAGGAAACGAAGCCCCGCCCACCTCTGGAACTGATGCTCCGTGAGCATCAACTTCCTCTGATTCTGCACAATCCGGATTATCGACGCTTCCTGGTCCAGCATCGGCGTGCTCTCCGCCCTCCGCACGCGGGCGGTGGCCTTTACCATCCTCTCCTCCCCTTCTTGGACGAAGAACAGGCGGTCTCCCTCCCCCACCGCCCCATGGGGCGGCCTTCTCTCCATCGAACCGCGAACTATCATGCTCTTGACGCCGTTGCACAGCCGCTCGAGCTCCCTCGCCTCTCGATCCAGACTAACCAGGTGGTCCATGTGCTCACGGCGGAGACTGGACCTCTTAAAAAAGATATCTTCTCCGTTCCCGGCCTAGAATATGCACGATCCGAGGTTCGAGCGCAGGTTTTCTATCCAGTGGAGGCATGCAGGGGCATGTGCGTGCTACCCGACCATGAGATCGTCGAACGACTCCGCTCCGGCAGCCTCGTCATCACCGACTACTCCCCAGAATCATTGACCCCCAATGGATACGACCTGAGGGTCGCCGAGGTGTCGGTGCCATCGGCTTCGTCTATCGAGCGGGACAGAACGGCGACCGTGCCGCCCGGGGCCATGTTCTACGTGTCCACGGTGGAGAGGGTGGAACTACCCTCCGACCTGGCGGGACAACTATGGCTACGGACGAGCTGGATGCGCAAGGGGGTGCTGGCTGGCCTGGGCAAGGTCGATGCAGGGTTCAAGGGCACGCTGACCTTCATGGCCGTGAATCTTTCGAGAGAGGAGCTGATGCTGCCCATCGGTTCCAGGTTCGTGCAGCTGGTCTTCGAGACGCTTCACTCCCCGGCATCCCTGACCTATGAGAAACGCAGCGGCAACTATCAAGGACAGAACGGCGTGACACTAGCACCAATCAAGCAGGCGGATGTCCAGGGCGAAGACGCTCATCGTAGGTGAGTAGGTCTTCAACTCCTCGATGCGGTCCAGGCAGATGCGGACCCCCATGCCCCGGGCTTCGATGGATAGGTCGACTGCGATCTTGTCTATCTCGTCCCTCTCGCATATGATGTACAGGTGGATGGTCCCGCCCATGTTCAGCTTGGTCAGGGCGTCGGCGAAGTATTCCCTCGCGGAATGCGGCAGGTTCATGATGATGCGGTCCGCGCACACGATGCCGGATAGCGATTCTACGGCATCGCCCTCCAGCGGGACCACTGTGGTCACCTTGTTCAAACGTATGTTCTCCCTCATGTGCTCCACGGCATCATGGTTCAGGTCCATCGCGTAGACGACCGCGGGGTTGGCATGCTTGGCTATCATGATGGAGAAGGGGCCGACACCGGCGAACATATCCACCACCTTCTCTCCGTCCTTGACAAGGGAGGCGATTCGCCTGCGTTCATTGGACAATCGAGGAT